>ERZ1035041.3-NODE-3-length-238385-cov-16.152826_pt1 | contig 238385 bp, 209 predicted proteins | sample MGYA00520684_ERZ1035041 | MGnify/ENA primary metagenome ERZ1035041 (study PRJEB33766, sample SAMN09781699) | gut metagenome | biome: gut microbiome | host: Homo sapiens | place: Madagascar | study: EMG produced TPA metagenomics assembly of the PRJNA485056 data set... | reverse complement strand
CTGGTGAGGAGCTGTTCTTCCAGTATGCTCAGGAGACCGGGGCTAAAGTTGCGGTCTACCGTTTCGTGAACCTGATGGGACATAGCCGCCCCAAGTACAACAGTGCCGTTAGCACCTTCTGCTGGGCGGTTGCCAATGACGAGCCCTTCACCGTCAATGACCGCAGCACCGAGTTGGAGTTGCTGTACATCGACGATCTTGTAGAAGGGATGTTTGACCTGCTGGAAGGCAAAGAACAGCACTGTGAGTTTGACGGTGTGGAGACTGTCCTGAAAGAAGATGGCCGCTATTGTTGCGTTCCCGTGACCCACAAGGTCACGCTGGGCGAGATCGTGGATCTGCTGCAGGAGTTCAAAGCGCAACCGAGTACGCTCATGATGCCGAAAATGCCGGACGGCTCTTTTGCCAAGAAGTTGTACTCCTTGTATTTGACCTATCTGCCCACCGACAAGTTTAAGTACGCCCTCAAGATGAATGCGGACAACCGTGGCTCTTTCACGGAACTGGTGCATACCGCCGATTGCGGTCAGGTGAGCATCAACATCAGCCGCCCGGGCATCACCAAGGGGCAGCACTGGCACAACTCCAAGTGGGAGCTGTTCATTGTGGTCGCTGGTCACGGCCTGATCCAAGAGCGGAACATCAATACTGGAGAAACGGTGGAGTTTGAGGTTTCCGGGGATAAGATCGAGGCTGTCCACATGATTCCCGGCTGGACTCACAACATCATCAATCTGTCTGAAACAGAGAATCTGGTGACGGTGATGACCTGCAACGAGATCTTCAACCCGAACCACCCGGACACTTTCTACGAAGAGGTTTGATTATGAACAAACATAAAATTCTTGAAATCGTAGATAGACATAGCAAACTCTTTCGGGCTGCATTCAGCGTGATTAACAAGTTTCCTTTTAATAATTCATGGGGGGGGGGTAAAATCTAATATTGGGCTTTCCCTTCTAAAAAAGTGCAGGATTGTTAACCATGGCATGAATAATCGAATTATCATAGGCGACTATTCAAGACTAAATGGTTGCAGTATTAACATCTCTGGGAATAATAACACGCTATACATTGGTAATCGCTGCGTGTGCAATCAAGCGACCTTTTGGATTGAGGACGATAATAATTCGATACAGATTGGCGAGCATACTGCTTTATGTGGAACGATACATCTCGCAGCGATTGAAGGAACAAAAATAGAAATCGGAAGGGATTGTTTGTTCTCCAGTAAAATTGATATACGTACAGGAGATTCGCACAGTCTTATTCAGAAGGGAACAAAAAAACGACTAAATCCTTCTGCATCTGTCAAAATTGGTAATCATGTTTGGATTGGTACGAACGTTACGATACTAAAAGGAACCTCAGTTGCCGAGAACTGCACGGTCGGAGCAGCATCTCTTTTGTGTAAACAGTATTTAAATCCGAACTGTGTCATTGCGGGTGTTCCAGCTAAGGAAGTAAAGCATGATATTGATTGGATGGCAGAACGAATTTAATCAGAAATGGAGAAACAATGGCTGATTATAATAACGTATCTTTCAAGAACAATGGCAGACTGAAGCTGCTGATTATTGTGGGGACTCGCCCTGAGATTATCCGTTTGGCGGCTGTGATTAACAAAACCCGCAAGTATTTCGATGTAATTTTGGCACACACGGGTCAGAATTATGATTACAACCTAAATGGCGTTTTCTTTCATGACCTTCAGCTTGCAGACCCCGAAGTGTACATGAATGCAGTGGGAGCCGATTTGGGCGAGACCATGGGCAACATCATTTCCGAGAGCTACAAACTGATGGTAGCAGCTCAACCGGACGCAGTTTTGGTGCTGGGCGATACCAACTCCTGTCTGTCCGCTATCAGCGCAAAGCGGCTTCACATCCCACTGTTTCACATGGAGGCCGGCAACCGCTGCAAGGATGAGTGCCTGCCCGAGGAGACCAACCGTCGCATCGTGGACGTAATCTCTGATGTGAACATGGCCTATTCCGAGCACGCACGCCGTTATCTGGCTGACACCGGTCTGCCCAAAGAGCGTACTTACGTCACCGGTTCTCCGATGGCAGAAGTGTTGCATCAGAATCTGGACAAGATTGAAGCCTCCGATATTCACACCCGTCTGGGACTGGAGAAGGGCAAGTACATCCTGCTGTCTGCTCACCGGGAGGAGAATATCGACACGGAGAAAAACTTCATCTCCCTGTTCACCGCTATCAATAAAATGGCGGAAAAGTACAATATGCCTATTTTATACTCTTGCCATCCTCGGTCCAGAAAGCGCTTGGAGCAGAGCGGCTTCCAGTTGGACAATCGGGTAATTCAGCATGAGCCGTTGGGCTTCCATGACTATAACTGCTTACAGATGAACGCTTTCTGTGTTGTTTCCGACAGTGGCACTCTGCCGGAAGAGAGCAGCTTCTTCACCAGCGTAGGACATCCCTTCCCAGCGGTGTGCATCCGTACCAGCACGGAGCGTCCCGAAGCATTGGACAAGGGTGATTTCATCTTGGCGGGCATTGATGGCGACCATCTGCTGCAGGCGGTCGATGTGGCTGTGGAGATGAACAAGAATAGTGACCTAGGCATTCCCGTGCCAGACTACGTGGACGAGAACGTGTCCGACAAGGTGGTTAAGATTATCCAAAGTTACACCGGCATCGTTAACAAGATGGTGTGGAGAAAGTACTAAAACCACGCTATTAATTCCGGAGAGGTTTATACTGAATGACCAACATTAAGAAGAAAATCTGTGGATTATCAGAAAGTGCAAAATCGGCAATCGTATACACGCTTTCAACAGTCTTCTCAAGGGGATTGGCGATTATAACGGTTCCGATTTTCACAAGACTAATGACCACGGAGCAGATAGGCGAAGTGAATCTATATAATTCATGGTATGCGCTAATAAGTGTTGTTGCTACTCTTTCACTGACATCTGGTGGATATTCTGTTGCCATGAAGGAATATCCGGATAAGCGGGATCAGTACCAGTCATCAGTTCTTTCTCTCACATCACTTATTGCAATTATAATCGCTCTGGTGTACTTTGTTTCGCCCGATTTTTGGTGTGATATATTAGGGCTCTCAAGTGGACTAATGACATTAATGTTAGTAGGATTCTTGGTTGCTCCTGCATATGATTTTTGGCTCGCAAGGCAACGTTATGAGTATAAATATAAATTGTCCGGATGTGTAACGATAGGGTCGGCGATTTTAGCATCTGTTTTATCTGTTGCGGCAGTTATAGCAGCAAGTAATGGTGGATATAATAAAATTGCGGAAGTCCGATTGTATTCAAACTATCTGGTTGTATACGGTGTGGCAGCAGTTATTTGGTTTTCGCTGTTTATAAAAGGCAAAACATTTTACAATAAAGAATATTGGAAACTTTCCCTGACACTGAGTATTCCATTGGTTGGATATTCTATCGCAGCACAAATATTAAGTGTTTCTGATAGAATGATGATTAGTCAAATGGTTGACAACAGCGCAGTTGGAGTCTATAGCACGTTATACACAGTGAGTTCCCTGTCGTTAATGCTATGGCAAGCGATTCATGCATCGTTCGTTCCGTACTTGTTTCAGAATATAGAGAAGAATAGCAAGGGCGTTAGAACGATTTCATCCCAGATTATGTTGTTGTACGCAGTTATGGCGATTATGATGACATATATGGCACCTGAAATTGTTAGAATCCTCGCCACCCAGGAGTACTATGAAGCAATATATATAATGCCACCAATTGCAGCCGGCGTTTTCTTTACAGCTTTTGCTAATATTTATTCTGATATTGCAGTGTATTATAAGAAAACGCAATATGTTATGTATCCTGCAATAATAGCTGCTGGTGCCAATTTAATTTTGAATTATATCTTTATTAAAGCCTTTGGGTATATGGCGGCTGCTTATACAACACTTGCTTCGTATGTTTTGATGAGCGTTTGTCAGGCATTATGGGCTAATAAACTTTGTAAGGAAAAAGGAACGTCGTTAAATGATATCTACGATTCGAACAAGATGATTGTGATGGCAGTAATAACATTGGTGCTCTGCTTATTTGGAATGCTTCTATATCATTTCTTTGTCGTTAGATACATTGCTGTTGTTTCTCTTTTTATGGGAATGGTTCTCATAGCAAAGCGTGTTAAAGATAAATAGTACGAGGTGAAATGAAAATGAAAATTGCAGTTGCAGGTACTGGCTATGTCGGCTTGTCCATCGCCACTTTGCTGTCACAGCATCACGAGGTTATGGCAGTAGACATCATCCCGGAGAAGGTTGATCTTATCAACCACAAGAAGTCGCCTATTCAGGACGAGTATATTGAAAAGTATCTCGCAGAAAAGGACTTAAATCTGACTGCCACACTGGATGCTGAAGCTGCCTATAAGGATGCAGACTTCGTTGTCATCGCAGCACCTACCAACTACGATAGCAAGAAGAACTTCTTTGATACCTCTGCGGTTGAAGCAGTTATCAAGCTGGTCATCCAGTATAATCCGGATGCCATCATGGTCATCAAGTCCACGATTCCGGTCGGCTTCACGGCTTCTGTTCGTGAGAAGTACCACTGTGATAACATCATCTTCAGTCCGGAGTTCCTGCGGGAATCCAAGGCTCTGTACGACAACCTGTACCCGAGCCGTATCATTGTGGGTACTGATGTGGATAATGCACGTCTGGTGAAGGCAGCCAATACCTTTGCTGGTCTGCTGCAGGAAGGCGCCATCAAGGAAGATATTGACACCCTTATCATGGGATTCACCGAGGCGGAGGCTGTCAAGTTATTCGCCAACACCTATCTGGCATTGCGTGTGTCTTACTTCAACGAGCTTGATACTTATGCGGAAATGAAGGGATTGAACACCCAGCAAATCATCAAGGGCGTATGCCTTGATCCTCGCATTGGTGATCAGTACAACAACCCAAGCTTCGGCTATGGCGGTTACTGCCTGCCCAAGGACACCAAGCAGCTTCTGGCTAACTACGCTGATGTGCCTGAAAACCTGATTGAAGCTATCGTGGAATCCAACCGCACCCGCAAAGACTTCATAGCTGATCGCGTTCTGCAGATGGCAGGCTATTATGGTTATGGTGAAGATAACGAGTACGATAAATCTCAGGAAAAACCCTGCGTGATTGGCGTATACCGCTTGACGATGAAGTCGAACTCTGATAACTTCCGCCAGTCCTCCATTCAGGGCGTCATGAAACGCATCAAGGCAAAGGGTGCAACGGTCATTATCTATGAGCCGACTCTGGAGGATGGCAGTACATTCTTTGGCAGCGAAGTCGTGAATGACCTTGAAGAATTCAAAAAACGCAGCCAAGCCATCATTGCCAACCGCTATGATAGCTGCTTGGATGATGTGCAGGACAAGGTCTACACCCGCGACCTGTTCCGCAGAGACTAATACTTATTGCAGCCATGTGCTCCGCCACATGGCTGTGCTGCTCAAATATGCTACCTCTCCGTGGTGAGCAGCAGGCAACGGATCATAATCCGGCTAAAGCATATATTCGACAATTCACTCTTTGGATGAGGAAAAAACTATAATGGGAAAGTATTTTGGGACCGATGGCTTCCGTGGGGAAGCTGGTATTGATCTGACCGCTGACCATGCCTACAAGGTTGGCCGTTTTCTGGGCTGGTATTATAACACTCTGCGCGAGCGCAACGGCAACAACGAGCCCGCCCGCATCGTCATTGGCAAGGATACCCGCCGCAGCTCCTATATGTTCGAGTATAGTCTGGTCGCTGGTTTGACTGCTTCCGGCGCAGATGCCTACCTGCTGCACGTTACTACTACGCCTTCCGTGGCTTATATTGCCCGTGTGGATGACTTTGATTGTGGGATCATGATCTCTGCCAGCCACAACCCCTACTACGATAACGGCATCAAGCTCATCGACTGCTACGGTGAGAAAATGCCCGAGGAGACTCTGCTGCTGGTGGAGAACTACATCGACGGCAAGCTCCATGTATTCGACAAGGACTGGCCGGAGCTGCCCTTTGCACACCGGGAGCACATTGGCTGTACGGTGGACTATGTTTCTGGTCGTAACCGCTACATGGGCTATCTGATCTCTCTGGGCATCTACTCCTTCAAGGGTGTCAAGGTCGGTCTGGATTGTGCCAACGGCTCCAGTTGGAACATTGCCAAGTCTGTGTTCGATGCACTGGGCGCAGACACCTACGTCATCAACAACAAACCGAACGGTCTGAACATCAACAACAATGCCGGTTCTACCCATATCGAGGGTCTGCAGAAGTTTGTGGTGGAGAACGGTCTGGATGTTGGATTTGCCTTCGATGGCGACGCTGACCGCTGCCTGTGCGTGGATGAGAAGGGCAACGTCATCACCGGTGACCACATCCTGTACATCTACGGCTGCTATATGAAGGAACACGGTGAACTGATGAACAACACGGTGGTCACCACGGTCATGTCCAACTTCGGTCTGTACAAGGCCTTTGACGAGCAGGGAATCGATTACGCTAAGACCGCTGTGGGCGACAAGTACGTTTACGAATACATGGCTAAGAACAACTGCCGTATCGGCGGTGAGCAGAGCGGCCATATCATTTTCAGCAAGTACGCCAGCACCGGTGACGGCATCCTGACCAGTCTGAAGATGATGGAGGTCATGCTGGCAAAGAAGATGCCCATGAGCAAGCTGGCTGAGCCCCTGAAGATCTATCCGCAGGTGCTGGAAAACGTCCGCGTGACCGATAAAAAGGCCGCGCAGAACGACCCGGCGGTGCAGGCGGCAGTCAAGGCTGTGGCAGAAGCGCTGGGCGATACCGGCCGCATTCTGGTGCGCGAGTCCGGCACCGAGCCGCTGGTCCGCGTGATGGTGGAAGCCCCCGACCACGACACCTGCCAGAAGTATGTCTCTCGGGTCGTGGAGGTCATCAAGAGCAAGGGCTACGCCGTCTGAGGTTGAACACGGCGGCAGATGTTGCCCGTGCACCAAAATGCGGGCGGCAGATGCTCTGTGTGGCGTGATCCTGCATCTTTTTGTTGACAAACCCGCACTTTTTGCGTATGATAGAAGCAACACTGAAAATTGTGTCAAATTGGCTGTGAAGAGAAGAGTACGCACCGTCTGCGCCTGACAGAAAGCCCGAAGGATGGAACCGGGCAGGCCGCGCGGCGCCGAAGATGGTCTTGGAGCCGCGCAGGTGAACAATGAGCCTGCGACGGGGTGCGCCCGTTACCGCGCAAAGGCCGGTTTTTGCCGGCTAAAGGCTGCGCCTGCAAGGGCGCGGCGAAGCAAGGTGGTACCACGAAGGTTCAGCGCTCTCGTCCTTGTCCGGTTATACCCGGCAGGGCGGGAGCGCTTTTTGCTTGCAGGAACAGCTGCAGAACCAAAAGAAAGGAAGATAGAACCCCATGAGCGAACACAAGACATTTTATATCACCACCCCCATCTACTACCCCAGCGATAAGCTGCACATCGGCCACAGCTACACCACCGTGGCCTGCGATGCGCTGGCCCGCTTCAAGCGGATGCAGGGTTACGACGTCATGTTCCTGACTGGCACCGATGAGCACGGTCAGAAGATTCAGGATAAGGCTGCCGATGCCGGCGTCACCCCCAAGGAGTATGTGGACAAGATCGTGGCCACTGTCAAGGATCTGTGGAAGCTGCTGGATGTCAGCTACGACCGCTTTATCCGCACCACCGATGACTACCACATGGAAAGCTGCCAGAAGATCTTCACCAAGCTGTACGAGCAGGGCGATATCTATAAGGGCGAGTACATCGGCCACTACTGCAAGCCCTGTGAGAGCTTCTGGACCGACAGCCAGCTGGTGGACGGCAAATGCCCGGACTGCGGCCGCGAGGTCTACGATGCCCACGAGGAAGCCTACTTCTTCAAGACCAGCAAGTACGCTGACCGCCTGCTGAAGCTCTACGAGGAGAACCCCCAGTTCATCCAACCCGAGAGCCGCAAGAACGAGATGATCGCCTTCATCAAGCAGGGCCTGCAGGATACCTGCGTGTCCCGTACCTCGGTCAAGTGGGGCATCCCCGTGCCCTTCGACCCCAAGCACACCATGTACGTCTGGGTCGATGCTCTGAGCAACTATATCTCCGCACTGGGTTACGGCAACGAGACCTACCACGACTACGATAAGTTCTGGCCGGCCGACCTGCACATGGTGGGCAAGGAGATCCTGCGCTTCCACACCATCCTGTGGCCTGCCATGCTGATGGCACTGGATCTGCCCCTGCCCAAGCGGGTGTTCGGCCATGGCTGGCTGCTGATGAACGGCGGCAAGATGTCTAAGTCTGTGGGCAACGTGGTAGACCCCGTCATCCTGTGCGACCGCTACGGCGTGGACGCCATCCGCTACTTCCTGCTGCGCGAGATCCCCTTCGGCAACGACGGTATGTTCACCAACGAGGCACTGATCAACCGCATCAACAGCGACTTGGCCAACGACCTGGGCAATCTGCTCAGCCGTACCGTGGCCATGTGCGAAAAGTATTTCGGCGGCACTGTGCATAATGTGGCCGGTACCGAGGCCATCGACACCGAGCTGGAGACCATGGTCAGCGAGCTGACCGCCAAGGTCACCGCCGACATGGACGACCTGACCATTCCGCAGGCACTGATGGAGATCTTTGCGGTCATCCAGCGCGCCAACAAGTATATCGACGAGACCGCACCTTGGGCACTGGCCAAGGACGAGGCCAACAAGCAGCGTCTGGAAAGCGTGCTGTACCACCTGTGCGAGGCACTGCGCGTGTGCGGCATCCTGCTGAACGCCTACCTGCCCACCACCGCCCCCAAGATGATGGAGCAGCTGGGTCTGGACGCTTCCGCACTGGATCTGACCAAGACCACCTACGGCGCACAGCAGACCTATACCGTGCACAAGGGCGAGGCACTGTTCCCCCGCATTGATGTGGCTAAGGAGATCGCCCACCTGAAGGAAGAGGACGAGAAGCGCAAGGCTGCTGCCATTGCTGCCATTGCTGCCAACAAGGCCAAGGAAGAAGCCGAGAAGAAGGCTGCCGCCCCCGCAGAGGAGAGCACCGTGGACTTCACCCACGAGGAAGAGATCGACTTTGACACCTTCTGCAAGGTGGAGCTGCGCGTGGCCGAGGTGCGCGCCTGCGAGAACCTGAAGGAGAGCAAGAAGCTGCTGCACCTCACCGTCTTTGACGGCGAGCGGGAGCGCTGCATCCTGTCCGGCATTGCCAAGTGGTTCAAGCCGGAGGATCTCATTGGCAAAAAGCTGGGCATCGTGTGCAATCTGGCACCCCGTCCCATGCTCAAGGGCAAGTACGTCAGCGAGGGCATGATCTTCGCTGCCGACACCGCCGACGGCGGCTGCTCCATTGCTTTCTACGGTGACGATACCCCCGTGGGCAGCCGTATCCACTAAGTGAGGAGCAGCATGTCTGATAATACAACCGTCCGTGCGGCAAAGCTGGATAAGATCTTCGGCACGCCGGTGTGCGCCGTGTTGCTGGCGATCTTCTGCAATGTACTGTGGGGCTCGGCTTTTCCGTTCATCAAGCTGGGCTACCGTCTGTTCTCCATCGACTCCGGCAACACGGCCTCCATCTTCTGCTTTGCAGGGGTGCGGTTCATGCTGGGCAGCGTGCTGGTGCTGCTGGGCAGCATTCTGCTGCAGGGAAAGGCACCCCGCCTGCCCCGGGGCAGGGTGGCAGCCGAGTGCTGCGCGCTGGGCTTGTGGCAGACCACGGCACAGTATGCGTTCTACTACATTGCTGTGGCCATGCTCACCGGCGCGTTTGGCGGCATCCTGAACAGTACCCAGAGCTTTCTGGGTGTCATCTTTGCACACTTTATCTACGGCAATGCAGACCGCATGACCCCGGTAAAAACGCTGGGCTGCGCTGTGGGTTTTGCAGGAGTGCTCATCGGCACCCTTGGCAACCACGGCGGCGGCAGCGGCTGGGGCGTGTTCTGCATGATGGCGTCAACCGTCATCTTCGCCCTGTCCGGCCCGTGGAACAAGTCGGTCACCAAAAAAGCTGACAGCTTTGCCGTCTGCTTTCTGAACCTGTTCGTAGGCGGGCTGGCGCTGTTTGTGCTGGGCACCGTTATGGGTGGCCGTCTCCATGTGCAAAGTGCGCTGGCAGCGGTGGTCATGTTGTATCTGGCCTTCATCTGCGGCGCAGGCTATATCCTGTGGGCGCTGCTGATGAAAAACAACCCGGTCAGCCGCATCGCCATCTTTGGCTTTGTCAACCCGGTGGCCAACGTGCTGCTGAGCGCTGTGCTCAACGGCGAGCCGCTGTTCCGCTGGCAGTATCTGGCGGCGCTGGTGTTCGTGTGCGTGGGCATCTGGCTGGTGAACAAAGCCCCTGCCAAAAAGGAGAAGGTATGACCGGACCTATTTTTGACACCCATGCCCATTACAGTGCTCGCGCCTTTGACGCCGACCGCTTTGCACTGCTGGACAGCCTGCCCGGCAAGGGCGTGGTAGGCGTGTGCGAACAGGCCACCCACTCCGGGGATGCGCCCCGGGTGCTGGAGTTGGCGCACCGCTACCCGTGGGTAGTGGCAGCCATTGGCATCCACCCGGAAAGCCTGCTGCCCGCCGCCGACTGCGGCGAGGACGGCCCTGCGCCCACGGTGTCAGTGTACGGCGGCGACTGGGCCGCTGAGATGCAGGCCCTGATGCCCTACTACGATGACCCCAAGGTGGTAGCGGTAGGGGAGTGCGGGCTGGACTACCACTGGCCTGTGCCCAAGGACGCCCAGCTGGCACTGTTTGAAGCCGAGATCCGGCTGGCGCTGGAACTGGACAAGCCCATCATCGTGCACGACCGGCAGGCGCACGCAGACGTCTACGCACTGCTCAAAAAGTACCGTCCCAAGGGCATTGTGCACTGCTATTCCGGCAGCGCCGAGGATGCCGTGCAGCTGGCAGCACAGGGGCTGTACATTGGCTTTGGCGGTGCCTGCACCTTCAACGGTGCCAAGCGCGCAGCCAAGGCCATCGACGCCCTGCCGCTGGACGCCATCGTGCTGGAGACCGACTGCCCCTATATGGCACCGGAGCCGGTGCGCGGCACCCGCTGTGACAGCTCCCTTATCCGCTATGTGGGCGCGTACATCGCCCAGCGCAAAGCACTTGCCCCGGAAGAGGTGTTTTGCGCCACCGCCGCAAACGCCCGCAGGGTGTTCGGGCTGTAACCGTTTTTCCGCAGGTCGCGGGGCAAAGCGCTCCGCTTCTGAATAAAAAGCTGATTTATTGAAAACGATAAGAATAAGGAGATCACTATTATGAAGGCACGTATTCCCAAACACCGCGAGTTCATCATCAACTTCCCCGACAGCATCGACCAGAACAAGGCCAACGAGGGCTGGGCAAAGCTGCAGCAGATCGTGGAGGACTACAAGAAGGCACACAACGGCGCTTCTGTTTACGCTCCCACCTTCATCGAGGACTGCGAGCCCGAGGTCAAGAAGCTGCAGGAAGAGTACGGCTTTGAGTACACCGTGGAGTTCGTTCAGTAAGTTCAGCATCGCCTGATAGCAAAAGGGTCATTGCACGGTTTGTGCAATGACCCTTTTTGCGTAGCATGGCAGCTGGTGTGGTTTCTTGGACTTGTAAATCCTTAGCAGAACCGTTAAAATGAGGAGGGGAGGGTGAACAACAGGATGAATGTGCAAGCTTATTTAAACAATGTGAGTTTCCCTAAGAACGTGGAAGAACTTGACCATTATGCCGACCAGCTTGACACTGAAGTCTTAATGTGTTCAGAGTGGGTGGAGTGGACAGTGCCTAAGTGGACGGTTCCCGGTGATATTGTACTGTTTTTTCATGCAAAAACAGCCATTCAGAATATCCGCCGTTTGGAGACCGCATTGAAAAAAGAAAAAGAACATCTATCGCAAAGAGAATATGAGAGACTTTGGAATGCGTTGCAGCGGGCACGCTTACTTTACCAAAAGTACGGCGGAAAAATATTGGCGATTGGAAAAGTTGCAGAGCAACCGTTTTACGATGCACATCCCGGTATGAGCGAGGAAGAGGAACTGCAACTGAATGTGAACTTCATAACAAGCCGCAGGATCTTTGCGAAAATAGATGAAATATGTTTGCTGCCACGCCCGGTAGATATTTCTGAGTTTTCAGATTTTATTTTCGTTTCACGCCAAAGTGCTATCACGCCTGTGGTGGGAAGTGACTTTGAGCGTCTGAAAGCATTACTTGCAATCGGAAATAAATTGCCGCCATATCTGCTGGAGAGCAGAGCAATCCCGCTTCCGCTGCAAAAGATCAACCCAGAAAATTGGCTTGAAGTCACACAGACATATCGCCGATTGTTTACGTTGGAAATTCAGTTCCGACGGTTTTATGTGGACTATTTTCTGCGCGTGCTGGGAGATCAGAAAAAGTTCTTTTCAGAATGTGCGTGTCATAGGGATGATAAACGTACCGGGTTTGCCGATAATGCGGTCAAATTGGGTGGAAAATGGTGCTTTGTGGAGATAAAGCTCAATGTTCAGGCCGAACAGCATCTGCACGACCAGCTGAAAAAATACTGTCATGCAGAGTGGGCAGACCTGCGGGAGGAACGCGTTCTGCGGCAGGAACGGATATGGCAGAATACGATGTTGGTAATGGATACTACAAGTCTGTATTGCTACGATGCGGCAACAGATCAGCTGAATCTGCTGGTACAGCTTGATGCCATCCGAACAGAGGAGGATATTCGTATTCTGCGGGAAGAGCTTATTCCGCGCCTACAGTAAAAGAAAAACGCAAAAAGGGTCATTGCACGGTTTGTGCAATGACCCTTTTTGCGTAAGTTCATTCCATAAAATGGCATCCCGGAGCGTCTGCAGACGCTCCGGGATGCCGAAATTAAAAAATCACTATTCCGCTGAAAAAGCCCAGAGCATACGCGGAGGGCAGCTTAAATCATCCTCCTGCCTTGCTGCCTTACACCTCGTAGTCCAGACAGACGCGGCTTTTGTAGTAGGGACGCACCTTGCTGTCTGCCACTGCCACATGCGCCGGGTGGGTGGAGTAGCCCTTGAGCGCCTCGGCGCTCTCAAAGGTGGTATCCAGCATCAGGTCGGCGTTGGAGGAGGGGAGAGCATCAATGTTGACATGGATGTCCACAAGCCCTGGAATCTTGCCGGAAAGGCTTTCCAGACCCTCCTTGATGCCAGCCTTGACGGCGGCCTTTTCCTCGGTGGACAGCTCGTCCTTCAGCTGCCAGAGAATAACGTGCTTGACCATAACAAAAAACCTCCTGCGTTTTTTCTCATTGTAACAGGACGAGAAAAATTCCGCAAGAGGAAAGCTGCAAAGTATTATTTGGGCGCGAACAGCAGCACCACCAGAAGCACAGCACAGAGCACCGAAACTACGATGCCCTCCAACCGGGTCAGCCGGATATACTCTTCCGTAGGTTCGGGCACCTGCGTGTACCGCCTGCGGGAACGCAAGGCAATGGCGTTCTCCGGCTGCAATGCCATAAAAATGCCGAATCCGATACCGAAAAGCGCGACTAAGATCGAAAAGATGACTTCCATGGAAACCCCTCACTTTTTGTTTTTGTCGTCCCTGCTCAGGGTATAGCACAGATGTGAAATCAGCAGAGCAACACTGAACACGAGCGCCGCCACCATCAAAATAGAGTGCAGCGGCTCTACCTTGGGAAGAAAAATATTGACTAACAGGAACGCGCCGCCGATGGTCGATGCTATGCCGAATAATTTGCGAAAGTGCTTCTTTTCGTCCTCACTGCTCCAGCCGGTGCCGGTGCTATTGTAAAGATCCCGGATGCCGCGGTATAAAAATAGCACGCCCAGTGCTGCGTTCATCCAGTCTGAAGTGGAAAGGTTCAGGTTCATATAGTTGTACTTGCCTCCCGGCGGCTCAATCCGCGCTGTGCTCCCAGATTTCATACAGGATCAGGTAGATCACATCAACGATGACTGTAATGGTGCGTACTCCGTTGCTCAGGGTAGGGAAGCCGCCCAGAAACTGCGAAGAAGCAAGAACCATTGCGTTGAAGATCTCCCACACGCCGTTTTTCTTCTGCCACATGGCGCGGTATTCCGGGTCGCGGTCATATTGGTTGAAAAAGGTGTAGATCAGCGGGTCTTTGCCCTGCAGGTCGCGGATGCCCATCCACAGCGCCACAAGGCAGAACAAAAGCTCGATAATGTTGTACCAGCCAAACGTCAGCTGCATAAAATGCACCTCCCATCTTTTACCATATTATAACAAAGGGGGATAAAAATACAAGGACGGCATTCAACCTTCCTGCGCAAATTTTGCATAAATTGCGCATCGACTATTTGTTGAAACAACATAAAATAAAACCAGCCGGACGAGGCGGTTGCAAGCCCTCGTCCGGCTGGATACTTACTTCTTCGGAGTCATAAGCCTCTTCTCCTTGGTGACCTCATTTTCGAAATACGGGTTTCATAGGGTGACTCTCCTTAGAAACGTTTCTTCAGAATTTAGGTACTTTGCAAGGGGATGAAAATCAACTGTACATTGGACTGACCCTTTTCTCAACTGTTGGACTGCGGCAAACGGTTCATGAGGATGAATTTCATATTACCACATTCTTTCGAGTTAGATTTGCAAGGGAAACGTCTTACTTAGTACATTGGTAGAACTCCTTTTCAGCTATTCAAATAAGGTTCTCCGGATCGTTGATACTTTCATAAGAATCATCTCCAGCGGATCTATCTGAACGCTCTGGGGAAGAATTGAATCGACAGGTTGTCGTGTTATCGCATTATTGATGCTCAAGACCGGCTCTGTTTTTGTGTTTTTATACGGGGGAAACATCCCGTTTGTGGTGAGCCTCTATTTTGCTTCTCAGCGAACCCCGACAGCCTGTCCCTGCTGTGCGGGTTCCATATCAACCATCGGTCTTCGCTCCTTTCTTCTTAAAGTCAGCGGGATTAGTTCGCTTTTGAACTTCTGCTGTACTTCTCTGGTTTATGGCTTAATTATACAGGAAGATGCACGTTTTGTCTATTGGCAGACCGCACAAAGAATGGATTTTGTTTTTGTGCAATGTTGAAACCTGCGGCGGTGCGGAAAAATTGCCCAGAAGTTCCGGGCCGTTCGTGAAGGATTTTCCACAAAAGGGGAGAAAGTGCCCGCAGGGTATTATGCGCCGGCTTTATTTGTGCTAAAATAGCGTCAATGAATGGTAGTCGCCGCCGCCCCGCGAGATGAAAGTTTCGCGGGGCGGCTTTTTTGCGGCGAAAATTTGCATAAAAAAGAAACGGAGAATCAATCAAAATGCCTAAAACTTTACCGGAACGCATCTTCTTTACCATTGTCATGGCCGCTATCATGGTCTATGGCATGATCGTCTACAATGTGGCGTTGAACACAAACGGCGTGACCAATGCTACTTTTGTTATGGCTCTGCACGAAATGCCGATCATGGTGCCGGTGGCCTTTGTGCTGGAATTTTTTGTGGTGGAAAAGCTGGCCACGAAGCTGGCATTCCTGTTTATGCGCCCCACAGACCGCCCGCAGTTCATCACCTACGCCATCTCGCTGATGATCGTGTGCATCATGTGCCCGGTGATGAGTCTGGTCGCAACGCTGCTGTTCAAAGAGCCGAGTTTTGGGATGTGGGTGCACACCTGGGGTTGCAATATGCCCATGGCGCTGTGCTGGCAGTTGCTGTATTGCGGCCCGCTTGCCCGTGCCATCTTCCGGCTGGTGTTCCGCTGCGGGGAAAAGCAGGGCGCATAAGACGGTTTGTCTGCGATTCTATAATAAATATGTATAAGGAATATACATAAGATGCCACCAAAACATACCGGGGAAGATACCTATACGTTTTTTATATACCTGATATATAAAAGCTATACGGTACGGCTATTTTTGCGGAAATATTTCCCAAAACCGGCAGAATACGCCTGCAAAGCACTGGAAAAATCCAAGAAAGTTGTACAGATTATATGCTTTTTTAACTTGCAATTGTGCACCCTGTACAACAGTTTTGTTTTGCCGGTGCAATGCTACCGGGTAAAATGTAGAATGTGCACAAATACCCTTGCCAATTTTGTGCAATCGTACTATTATACACAACGAAAAAAGACGAAACCGACAAAGAAAGGGGAGGGCGCAGACAGCATTCAGGCAGCGCCTTCCTTGCTTTTTTCACGGTAAATGGTCTTTTCTTCGCGCGATAAGAAGGTGTGAAGGGGCGCGGAGCAAAGGCGTGCGGCAGATCCTCGGCCGGGGATCTGCCGCACACCCGGCTCCCGCCCGCAGACCCCTATCCCTGCAGGAAGGAGGAAAAGCAAATGAACAAATTGACGCAGGCTCTGATGGAAGAACTCACCGTGGAGTATGTCAAGGTCGGCTCGCTGCAGATCCCGGAATCGGTGGTCATCAGCTGGGTGATCATGCTGCTGTTGGTGGTGGGCTCCATCCTGCTTACCCGCAACCTGAAGGTGGATCACATCAGCAAGCGTCAGGCAGCACTGGAAGCGCTGTACTCCCTTGGCAAAAACTTCTTTGAAGGGTTGCTGGGCAAGGAGGGCAGCCGCTATGTGCCCTACCTGATGACCGTGGCGCTGTACATTGCCTGCTCCAACGTGATCGGTGTGTTCGGCGTAAAGCCCCCCACAAAGGATCTGGATGTGACCGCTGCACTGGCGCTGATGAGCATCGTGCTTATCGAGTATGCAGGCGTTCGCGCCCGGGGCGGCGCGGGCTTTCTCAAGAGCCTTGCAGCCCCTACCCCCATCATGACCCCCATGAACATCCTCGAGATCGCCATTCGCCCCACCAGTCTGTGTATGCGACTGTTCGGCAACGTGCTGGGCGCGTTCGTTATCATGGAACTGCTCAAGCTGGTGGTGCCGGTGTTCGTCCCGGCGGTGTTCAGCCTGTATTTTGACCTGTTCGATGGTCTGATCCAGACCTATGTTTTCGTGTTCCTGACCGCACTGTTTATGAAAGAGAGCATCGGCGGCGAGGAATAAACAACACATTTAAAACTGTAATTACAAAGGAGATAGAACTATGAGTGGTTTGGTAGCTCTGGGCGCTGGCATTGCAGCGCTGACCGGTATTGGCGGCGGTATTGGCATTGGTATTGCAACGGGTAAGGCAACGGAGGCTATCTCCCGCCAGCCGGAGGCTTCCGGCAAGATCCAGACGAACCTGCTGCTGGGCGCTGCTCTGGCAGAAGGTACCGCAATTTTCGGCTTCGTCGTTGCACTGCTGATCATCCTGTTCCTGGGCCAGTAACGGAGGCGTGGACGAATGCTGAAGTTGGATTTGAACCTGCTGTGGACCGTGGTGGATGTCCTGATCCTGTATGTGCTGCTGCGCAAGTTTTTGTTCAAGCCCATCCAGAACGTGCTGGATCAGCGCCAGAAGATGATCGAGGCAGACATTGCAGCGGCACAGACCTCCAAGACCGAGGCTGCCGCAGCACTTACGACCGCGCAGGACAAGCTGCGTAATGTGGACAACGAAGCCGCAGCCCGCCGCGAAGCCTACGAGAAGCAGGCCGAGGTGGAAAAGCAGCAGTTGCTGGCCGATGCGCAGAAGCAGGCCGATGAGATCGTGGCTGCCGGTAAGGCCGCTGTGGAGATCGAGCGCCAGAACAAGCTGCGGGAAGCAGATGCACAGGCTACGGCACTGGCACGCTCCATGTGCGAAAAGCTCTTGAAACATAATTTGACCGCCCAGGATGATGATCAGCTGCTGGACGATCTGCTGCAGAAAGCAGGTGCAGGCAATGGCAACTGAATTCAGTCGTGAATTTTTTGCGGATAACCGCATCGTCAAGGCCAGCCTGCGCTGCGCCCATAAGCTTCGCGAAAAAGATCTGGACCGCATCAAGTCGGAGATCAAAAAGCTGTATGACGCCACGGAAGTCATCCTGAACATCACCGTGGACGAGAGCCTGCTTTCTGGCTATGTCCTGCAGGTGGGCGACCGCGTGTTCGACAATTCCGGCCGTCATCAGCTGGACAAAATGATGGAGGGCAAGCCCTCGCTGGCTACCCTCAAGACCCGCATCGAGGACTACAAGCCCGCCGAGACCTCCGCAGAGGGCGGCGTGGTCATCTCCTCCGCCGATGGCATCGTGCACATTGACGGCATGAACCGCGCTGTGTACGGCGAGATCGTCACCTTTGAAAACGGTGCCAAGGGCATGGTGGAAAGCGTGGAGCCGGAACAGCTGGGCGTTATGCTGTTCGATGGTGCCGAGACCGTTGGTGTGGGCACTATGGTCACCCGCAGCGGCAAGCGCGCCGGTATCCCGGTGGGCGATGCTTTTCTGGGTCGTGTCATCAGCCCGCTGGGCGAGCCCATCGACGGCAAAGGCCCCATTGAGGCCGAGGGTTACAACCCCATTGAGAAGCAGGCACCCAGTATTCTGGAGCGCCAGAGCGTGGACACCCCGCTGCACACCGGTATTCTGGCTATCGACTCTATGTTCCCCATCGGCCGCGGTCAGCGTGAGCTGATCATCGGCGACCGCCAGACCGGTAAGACTTCCATTGCCACCGACGCCATCCTGAACCAGAAGGACAAGGATGTGCTGTGCATCTATGTTGCCATCGGTCAGAAGGCTTCCTCCATTGCCCGCGTGGCCGAGGACCTGAAAAAGCACGGCGCTATGAGCTATACCACCATCGTGGCAGCTACCGCGTCGGATTCTGCCCCGCTGCAGTACATCGCTCCCTATGCGGGCACTGCACTGGCCGAGTACTTCATGGCCAAGGGCAAGAGCGTGCTCATCGTCTACGATGATCTTTCCAAGCACGCGGTGGCCTATCGTGCCATTTCGCTGCTGCTGCGCCGTTCCCCGGGCCGTGAAGCCTACCCCGGCGATGTGTTCTACCTGCACTCCCGTCTGTTGGAGCGCTCCTGCCGTATGCGGGATGATCTGGGCGGCGGCTCTATCACCGCACTGCCCATCGTAGAGACGCAGGCCGGCGATGTTTCGGCCTACATCCCCACCAACGTCATCTCCATCACTGACGGTCAGATCTTCTTGGAGAGTGCCCTGTTCAACGCCGGCAACCGCCCGGCTGTCAACGTGGGTCTGTCGGTGTCCCGTGTGGGCGGCGCTGCCCAGACCAAGGCCATGAAAAAGGCCAACGCAAACCTGCGTATCGAGCTGGCACAGTATAAGGAGATGGAATCCTTTGCCCAGTTCAGCTCCGATCTGGACGCCGAGACCCGCCGCCAGCTGGAGCACGGCAAGGCACTGATGGAAATGCTCAAGCAGCCGCTGTGCCAGCCCAAGTCCGATGCCGAGCAGGTGGTTATTCTGGTGCTGGCCTCCCACGGCCTGCTGGACACCCTGCCCACCGCAGAGCAGCGGGAAAAGACCGCTGCCTTTGTGCGGCAGTTCCGTGCAGACGTCTCCGGCACCATGCAGAAGATCGATGCCGACGGCAAGCTGGAGCCCGACCGGGTGGATGCCATCCTGAACGCTTGGAAAGCTTATGCGGGAGGCAATGACCATGTCGTCCAGTAAGCTGCTGAAGGAGCGCATCGAGAGCATTCAGGATACCATGAAGATCACCAATGCCATGTACCTGATCTCTTCGTCCAAGCTGCGCAAGGCACGGCAGAACTACCAGAATGTGTCCCCTTACTTCAACCGTATGAGGGACACCATCTCCCGTGTTGTGCCGCATCTGCCGGAGGAGCCGGAGCACCCCTTCTTCCATGAGCGGAATCTGGAAAACCCCCGGCGGGCGTATTTGGTGCTTACTGCCGATAAGGGCATGGCAGGTGCTTATAACCAGAACCTGCTCAAGTTTTTGCGGGAGCACGCAGACCCCAATGACCGCTTTTATGTCATCGGTCAGGTGGGCTACCGCGCTCTGCGCCACCGGGACCCCCGCCTTGTGGAGGAGTTCCGTTATAGCGCAACCGCACCCACTTTGCAGCGTGCCCGTGACATCACGGTAGACGCCATTGACGACTTCAAGTCCGGCAAGCTGGACGAGATCTACATCGTCTACACCAAGATCCAGAACGCCCTTACCAGCGAGCCTGTCATGGAGCGTCTGCTGCCGCTGGACCGGCGGTATTTGCAGCCTGCTCCCAAGGGTCTGGGTGACCCTAGGGGCGAGGTGGAACTGGTGCCGGACGCATGGACGGTGTTCGAGCAGATCGCACCCATCTATATGCACGGCATGATCTTTGGTGCCATGACCGAGAGCTTCTGCGCCGAGCAGAGCGCCCGCATGACCGCCATGGATTCTGCCACCAAGAGCGCCAATGATATGATCCGGGATTTGCAGCTGGAATACAACCGCACCCGTCAGGGCTCCATTACGCAGGAGATCACCGAGATCATCGGCGGCGCAGCTGCCGTGCAGGATCGGACATAATAAACGCAGTGCCGAACAAAGCACCCCATTGTATTTTGCGAAAGCGGCAAAGTGAGAAGGGCTTTCCCAGTCTGAAAAACTTTTGTGCGATGCAAAAGCCTTCCCCCAGCCGGGGGAAGGTGGCGCGTAAGCGCCGGATGAGGGTGCAGACGAGCACCGGCGTATAGAATGACAAACAAGATTTGACAAGAGGCAATCCAAATGATACAGGGAACTATTATTCGCGTAGCAGGCCCCGTGGTGGATGTGCAGTTCACCGCCGGCAGGCTGCCTGCCCTGCAGGAGGCGCTTACCGTGACCGCAGAGGGCACCGAGCGCACCATGGAGGTGACGCAGCACGTCAACGAGACCGCGGTGCGCTGCATCATGCTTTCTGCCAGCGAGGGTCTGGGCAAGGGTATGCCGGTGGAAGCTACCGGCCACGGCCTGACCGCCCCTGTGGGCGAGGGCACACTGGGCCGCATGTTCGACCCGCTGGGCCGCCCCATTGACGGCAAGGGCGCTGTGGACGAGCTGCCGCACTGGCCCATCCACCGCAAGGCACCCGGCTTTGCAGAGCAGAAGCCTGCAACTGAGATTCTGGAGACCGGCATCAAGGTCATCGACCTGCTGGCTCCTTACGCCAAGGGCGGCAAGATCGGCCTGTTCGGCGGCGCCGGCGTGGGCAAGACCGTGCTGATCCAGGAGCTGATCCATAACGTGGCCACCGAGCACGGCGGCTACTCCATCTTTACCGGCGTGGGCGAGCGCTCCCGCGAGGGCTGCGACCTGTGGGGCGAGATGAACGCTTCCGGCGTGCTGGACAAGACCGCACTGGTCTTTGGCCAGATGAACGAGCCCCCGGGAGCCCGTATGCGCGTGGCCGAGACCGGCTTGACCATGGCAGAGTACTTCCGTGAGGAGACCCACAAGGACGTGCTGCTGTTCATTGATAACATCTTCCGTTTCGTGCAGGCCGGCAGTGAGGTCTCGGCCCTGATGGGGCGTATGCCCTCTGCCGTGGGCTACCAGCCCACGCTGGCTAACGAATTGGGCGCTCTGCAGGAGCGCATCACCTCCACCAAGGACGGCTCTATCACCTCGGTGCAGGCCGTCTATGTGCCTGCCGACGACCTGACCGACCCCGCCCCCGCCACCACCTTTGCCCATCTGGACGCCACCACCGTGCTGTCCCGTAAGATCGTGGAGCAGGGCATCTACCCGGCTGTGGACCCGCTGGCTTCTACCTCCCGTATTCTGGAGGCGGACATTGTGGGCGAGGAGCACTACCGCGTGGCCCGCAAAGTGCAGTCCATTCTGCAGCGCTATCAGGAATTGCAGGACATCATTGCCATTCTGGGCATGGACGAGCTGGACGAGAACGACAAGTTGACCGTCATGCGCGCCCGCAAGCTGCAGAAGTTCCTGTCCCAGCCCTTTGCCGTGGCCGAAAACTTTACCGGCCTCAAGGGCAAGTATGTGCCCCTGAAGGACACCGTGCGCAGCTTTGCCGCCATTGTGGACGGCAAGGCCGACGACCTGCCGGAGTGGGCATTCTTCAACGTAGGTACGCTGGAGGAAGCACGCGAAAAGGCAGAAAAGAAGCTGGCTGAGGAAAAGGGCGGTGCCGTCTGATGAACAAGTTCATGCTGAGCATCACAGCATCCAGCGGCGAGTTCTATCAGGGTGACTGCGAGGATCTGACCCTGCCCATCAGCGATGGCCTCTACGGCGTACAGGCCGGGCATAACCCGGTGCTGGTGGCGCTGCACATGGGCATCCTCCACTTTGTGGTGGACGGCAAAGCCCGGGATGTGCTGGTGGGCGACGGCATTGCCGAGGTGACCCCCGCCTATGTGATGGTGCTGGTGGACAGCGCCGAGAACCCGGAGGACATCGACAAGAACCGTGCCGAGGCCGCCCGCATCCGCGCCGAGGAACGCTTGCAGCATAAGCAGAGCATGCACGAGTATTACCAGAGCAAGATCGCGCTGGATCGTGCCATGCAGCGTTTGCAGACCGCCGCAAAGTATAAGCGCTGAGGCAGCATTCCTATTCCCATATAACAAAACCTCCCCGTGCAGGAAAACTGCATGGGGAGGTTTTTTCTGTCTGTCAGCGATGCGAGAATTGTGTCACAGGGTCATTTTTGGGAATCGTCATGCGCTGCCGTGCCTTATGCCCGCACATCCTCCCGGCGTAAAAGCAGCCATGCCAGAAGGAACATTGTCCCCAGCCAGAAGATGCAGCTGAAGGCAAACAGCCCGTAGCTGCCCACCAGAGCATCCGCACTTCTGTTGGAGTTCATTCCGAGCTGCATCAGGGAATAGGGCCACAACAGCCCATGACCCTTGGAGCTGATAAAGATGCCGGTAATGCCGCCCAGCAGCCCCAGAAAAATGGGCACGGCAAAGCTGCGGATGACCATGGCCAGCACCAGCTGTGCGGCAATAACAGCCAACGCACCCAGCAGTCCCCGCAGTAAAAACAGCGGTAAGGTGACCGGCGGCAGCCCGGGCAGGTGGGCAAATACCTTGCCGCAGAACACGAACAGCGCAAACACAAAGCCGTGGGTCAGCAGCGCCAGCTTTGTCACCACCGCAAACTTTGCGGCAAACAGGTCCAGCGGCGGTACGGGGCTTGCCATGATAAGGTTCCAGTTGTGCCCCAGATGTTCCAGCCGCCACAAGTAGGCAGCATAGGTGGCTACCATGGCAGGGAAGAAGAGCATGGAATAAAACAGGGTGTGCTGGGTCCACAGGCTATACCAGCCGTCGGTGAGAATCTCAAGATTTTGCAGATAATTGAAAGTGCCATAGGTGGCCGAAAGAATGGGCAGCACAAAGAACATTGCCCAGATGGGAGATGCGTGGAGCTTGCGGTTCTCCGCAAGAATACAGCGTTTCAGCATGGTTTTATACCTCCTCGTCTTGTACCTTGCGCCACGCAAGGGCAAACAGCACAGCGCCCAGCGCAAGGGTGAAGGCCAACAGCCCCCAGTTGAAGGGGCGGGTGCCGTAGGTGACGGTGTGGGTGGCCTTGTCCCAGTTCGCCACTTCGTAGGCGCTCAGAGGGATATAGTACCCAAAGGGCACAAAGTAACTGGCAAGCGGCGGCATAAAAGCAGAGAACAGACCCACCAGCGCCCCTACAATGCCCACGCAGAGCGCCGGAAGGGGATTGCCTACCCACAGCATCAGCAGAAATTCGCCAAAGAAGAGCATTGCGTCCACAGCCAGTGTGCAGACGAACAGATAGCATAGCTGCCCAGTGGGAAAGGCTTCGGTATAACCATGGACACGCCCCAGCACCGGAACACAGGCCAGCTCCAGCACCGTGACCAGAAGAACTTCCAGCACTCCAAAGACAGCTTTGCCTGCAAACAGGCTGCGGCGGCTCTGCAGGGTGTAGAGCAGCTTGGCGGTGTTGCCTTTGATCTCCATATCCCACAGCCGGGAGGCCAGCACTGCCATCATCACCGGCATCAGAATGGCTTCAATGACGGGCAGGCTGTAAAGCAGGGCGCTGTAACCGTTGGCAAGCTCCTCCGGGTCTGCCGGAGCAAGGCCGCCCACCCACAGCACGACAATGCCGGGGATGAACAGGCAGAGAGCAAGGTCGTGCCGACGGTGGGCTTTTTGCAGTTCTGCACGGAAAGCTGCCATCTTACGCCACCTCCCCGCTGGTCTGGGTCAGGCTGAGGAAGATATCCTCAAGGCTCTTTGTCTGTGTAGTCAGTCCAACCACGCCCACGCCGCTTTCGGCAAGGGCACAGACCAGTGCCGCCAGTGCTTCGTCCGGCAGCGGGGGCAGCTGCAGGGTGTCCGGCTGGTCTGTCGGCGCGGTGGCTTTTACTCCCTGCTGCTGCAGGACGGCTGCGGCTTTGGGTGCATCCAGCACCCGCAGCAGAATGCCGCCCCGGCTGTGCTTTTGCAGCTGCTGCAAGGAGCCCTCAAACAGCAGCCTGCCGTGGTTCAGGATGCCCACCTGATCCACCATCTGCTCGATCTCGCCCAGCAGGTGGCTGGAGATCAGCACGGTGGCTCCGGTGGTCTGCGGCATGGAAGCAATCAGGCTGCGCATCTCCTGAATGCCTGCCGGGTCCAGACCGTTGGTGGGTTCATCTAAAATCAGTAGTTTGGGGCTGCCCAGCAGCGCCATGGCAATGCCCAGCCGCTGCTTCATGCCAAGGGAATACTGCCCCACCTTCCGGTCAGCGTCCTTGGTCAGGTGCACGATCTCCAGCACCCGGCTGATGTCCTTCCGGTCCACGTCTTTCAAGTCAGCCACGATGGAAAGGTTTTCCCGGGCAGTCAGGTGCAGGTAACCGGAGGGGGATTCGATCAGACTGCCGGTCTGCCGCAGCAGGGCAATGCGGTTTGCTTCGTTCAGGGTGTGCCCCAGCAGTTCCACACTGCCGCCGGTGGGGTGTACAAGCCCCAGCAGCATCTTCATGGTGGTGGATTTGCCCGCACCGTTGGGGCCTAAAAAGCCGTAAACACAGCCCTCCGGGACAGTCAGATTCAAATGATCCACCACCGGACGGCCATGGTAGCTTTTGCAAAGGGTATGGGTCTCGATCACAGGTTTCATAAATGGTCTCCTTTCGCATTCATGGTTTTCGGAACGATGCCAGAATACACCCGCTGCCTTAAACTGACCGGAAGCGCAGCTTAATTTACCCTTAAATTTGCAGGCGTTTTCCGCCGTAGCGCAAAAAGTGTGGTATAGTAAAGGCGGGAAAGGAGAACTGCCCTTATGGATACCATTTATGATGCAAAGCTTCTCATCGTGGATGACAACACCGAGCTGCTGGCACTGCTGTGTGAGCAGCTGCGGGGCGCAGGATATGGCCATATCAGAACCGCCCAAAGCTGCGCCGCTGCCCGCGCCTGCTTTGCGGCAGAACAGCCGGAGCTGATGATCCTGGATATCAACCTGCCGGATGGGGATGGATTTTCGCTGTTCCGGGCGCTGCGGGCAAAAGCGGATGTCCCGGCGCTGTTCCTGTCCGCACGGGATGCGGATGCCGACCGTCTGTTTGGGCTGGGTCTTGGCGCAGATGACTACCTGACCAAGCCTTTTCTGATGCAGGAACTGCTGCTGCGGGTGCAGCATATTTTGCAGCGGGCGTACCGGGCAGAGCTGTCCCGTACAAAACCGGCACCTTTGCAGCTGGGGGAGCGATGCGTAGACCTGAATGATGCCATTGTTACCCTGCCAGAGGGCAAAACACTGGCGCTGACTGCTACCGAGCTGGCGCTGCTGCGGAAATTGGCAGAGAACCGGGGACACATCGTTACCTACGATGCCCTTTGTGCGGCGGTCTGGGGCGCAGATTACTATGGCTACGAGAACAGTCTGGGGGTACATATCCGGCATCTGCGGGAGAAGCTGGAAGCCGAACCCGGTGCGCCGCAGTTTCTGCGGACGGTGCGGGGCATTGGCTATAAGCTGACAAAGGGGGAGGAAGCATGAAAACCTTTGTGCGTCTGATCCGGCGGTATGTGCTGGCGGCGGTGGGCATTGTTCTGCTGCTGTTGTTTTCCGGTGTTGCGGTGCTGGGCTGGCTGGGCTGGCAGGAGAGCTGCCGCCTGCCGCAGCGGGAGTATTCATCCAGCGAGATCGCAGATTCCATGGTGGAGACCGCCGAAGGGCTTGCCTTTGGGGCAGAACGCACCCCGCAGGAGTGGATGAATGGCTACGAGTGGGCGATGGTACTGGACGATGTGGGAAACATCCGCTGGAGCTACGGCCTGCCGCAGGATCTGAACCATGCCTACACTCCCGGCGATATCGCCAAATTTGCCCGCTGGTATCTGGCAGATTACCCGGTGTTCTGCTGGACAGAACCCTACGGACTGTTCGTCATCGGGCTGCCAAAAGGGAGCCTGTGGAAGTACAGCATTTACAGCTCACCGGACTTTGCCCTGAGCATGGTGCGGGTGCTCCCGGCGGCAGCGCTGGGATTGCTGCTGCTGGGTCTGGTTCTCTGCTTCTGGCTGAGCTGGCGGGGGGCAAAGCGGCTGGAGACCGTGGCAAACGGTCTGGAAGCACTGGCGCAGGGGCAGACCGTCCGGCTGCCTACAGACGGTTTTGCCGGGGAACTGGCAGAAAAGCTGAACCGGACCGGGGCGCAGCTGCAAGCCAAAAACGAGATGCTTTCCCGGCGGGACAACGCCCGCACCCAGTGGATCGCAGGGGTCAGCCATGACGTGCGCACCCCGCTGGCGCTGATCTTAGGCTGGGCGGAGCAGTTGGAACAGGATGCACTTTTGCCGGACAGTTCCCGGCAGAAAGCGACCGGCATCCGTACCCAGTGCGAAAAGCTGCGCACTCTCATTGATGACCTGAACCTGACCAGTAAGCTGGAATACGGTGCCCAGCCCCTGCGCCGGAAAGACCTCCGGGCAGGGCCGCTGTTCCGGCAGCTGGTGGCGCAGTTTTGCGAAAGCCCGCTGGCAGAGCACTGCGAGATCACGCTGGAACAGGAAGAACTGATAGAGCAGACAGTGCTCTCGGTGGACGAGGCGCTGCTGGCACGGCTGCTGGAAAACCTGATGAACAACAGCGTCCGGCATAACCCAAAGCCGGTGAACATTACCGTGCACACCCGGCGGGTAGGGGAGCGCTTCTGCCTGACCGTGGCAGATGACGGTATTGGCTATCCGGCTGCCGTTCTTGCGGCGCTGAACGCTGCGGAGCCTGCCGAAAATGCGCCTCATATCCTTGGCCTGTATGTAGTGCAGCAGATCGCCGCCGCCCATGGCGGCACGGCAGTGTTCGGGCAGAACACCCCCTGCGGGGCAAAAACAACGGTCTGGCTGCCCGGCCGGGCGTGAACAGGACAAAAAATGGCGCAAAAAACAGGCCGCTGCTTGCAGTTGTTGCAAACAGCGGTCTTATTGTTATGCTTCTTTGTTTTTGTCCAGTGCATCGAACTGCTGTAAGATCTGGGGGTCTTTCAGTTTGATGACCTTGCCGGAGAGGTAGTGCAGGGTGTTTTCCTCCGGCACATCCAGAAAGCTGATGCGCACAGCGCACAGCGCCTGCGTTTTGGTGCCGGTGCGCTCGTTCATTTTGCGGTTGCCGTATTTGATATCGCCCAGCACCGGCTTGCCCAGATAGGCCAGATGGGCGCGGATCTGATGGGTGCGCCCGGTGACAAGGCCGATCTTGCACAGGGCAAAGGGGCCTGCGGTGCGCAGCACGTCCACATCCGTGATGATCTGCTTGCGGCGCTCGTCCTGGGATTGATGGGCGTGGATGCTGACCTTATTGTTCTTTTCGTCGTGCTCCCACCATGCGGTGAACCGCCCAGACTGCGGGATGCCCACCGTGATGGTGTAGTATTCCTTTTTCAGCAGGTCGGTGCGGATGATCTCGTTCATGTCCCGCAGGGCGGTGTAGTTCTTGGCAGCGATCACCAGACCCTCGGTGCCGCGGTCCAGCCGGTTGCAGATGCCGGGCTTGAAGCGGTTCTCACCGTGGGGGTCGTATTCGCCCTTCTGGGTCAGGTACTGGGTAAAGGCGTCCACCAGATTGGCATCGCCGGTGCGGTCGCTGTGGCACAGCAGGTGGGTGGGCTTGTACAGCACTGCAAGGTTCTCGTCCTCGTAGATGACGGTCACCTTGGGTTGATTGGGCTGCTTTTTGGGGGCAGCCTTCTGTACCGGCTTTGCGCCCTCGGGCGGGAAGAACTCGTCGTTGATGTACAGCTCGATCAGATCTCCCGCCTGCAAACGGTACTCCGGCGCGGCCTTTTTGCCGTTCACCTTCACCCGCTTGTTGCGGAAACTCTTGTACAGCAGGCTGGTGGGAAAATCGCGGGTCACGCTCTGCACAAAGCGCGAAAGACGCACGCCGTCATCGTTGGCGGTGGCAGTAAATTGTTTCATAAAACTATCCTCATCGTTTTTATCAGAATCATGCTTTTATAGTAATACAGCCGGGGCGGGAAGTCAACGCGCATTCCGGCGCAAAATCCGGGTTATTTTTGCAGAACGCTTGTGTTTGCGCCGCAAAATGGGTACTATAAGGAGAGAACATAGAAAAAGGAGTACCGCCATGGCAGAGAACAAACGGCACAAGGGGCATCGCCAGCGGATGCGGGAGCGGGTGCAGAGCTACGGGCTGGACAGTCTGGCCGAGCACGAGGCACTGGAATATGTGCTTTACCTGACCAATGCCCAAAAGGATACCAACGGCATCGCCCATGACCTGATCGACCGGTTCGGGGACTTTGCGGCGGTGCTGGAAGCCAGCGAGGAAGAGCTGTGCACCGTGGAGGGCGTAGGCCCCTCTACCGCCCGGATGCTGCATCTGCTACCGCAAATCAGCCGGTACTACGGCCGCAGCCGCACCAGCACCACCCGCTGCATCAAGACCACCGAGCAGATGGGCAGTTACCTGATGGCAAAGTTTGCGTGGTCGGACTACGAGCGCGCCATGCTGGTCAGTCTGGACAGCCGCAAGCGGGTGCGCGCCGCCGTCTGGCTGCGGGAGGGCACCTCCGACCGGGTCAGTCTGGATATCAAGAACGTGGTGGCTGCCGCCATCAAGGGCGGTACGGATGCCGTGGTGCTCTGCCACAACCACCCCAACGGGGTGGCGCTGCCCTCGCTGGAGGACATGGACGCTACCGGCAGCATTGCCCGGGCGCTGGGGCTGGTAAATGTGCACCTGCTGGATCACTTCATCCTGACCGACACCGAGTATTTTTCCATGCGGGACGCCAACCGCCTGCCCATCTACGACTTCAAGACCGGTACGCTGTTCTGGCCGTAAAACAAAAAACTGTTTACATTATAAAATGTGCGTGCTATAATACAACTTGAAACAACAACAGATTGTGGTTATATGTACGGAAGGGAGAAAACGATGGCAGAGGAAAAATTTGATCTGGTGTCGAACTATGCCCCCACCGGCGACCAGCCTCAGGCAATCGCGCAGCTGGTGGAGGGGGTGCAGCGGGGCGACCGCTGCCAGACTCTGCTGGGCGTGACCGGCAGCGGCAAGACCTTTACTATGGCCAATGTCATTGCCCAGTGCAACCGCCCCACGCTGGTGCTGGCGCACAATAAAACGCTGGCGGCGCAGCTGTGCACCGAGTTCCGCTCGTTTTTTCCCAACAATGCGGTGGAGTACTTCGTCAGCTACTACGACTACTACCAGCCGGAGGCCTACATCCCCAGCACCGATACCTATATTGAAAAGGACAGTGCCATCAACGATGAGATCGACCGCCTGCGCCACTCGGCTACGGCGGCGCTTTCCGAGCGGCGGGACGTCATCATTGTGGCATCGGTGTCCTGCATCTACTCGCTGGGCGACCCCATCGACTACCGCAGCATGGTCATCAGCCTGCGCCCCGGGATGCAGATGGAGCGGGACGAGCTGTGTAAAAGGCTGGTCACCCTGCAATACGAGCGCAACGACGTGAATTTTGTGCGCAATAAGTTCCGGGTGCACGGCGATACGGTGGATATCTATCTGGCCTATATGAGCGAGCTTGCCATCCGGGTGGAATTTTTCGGGGACGAGATCGACCGCATTACCGAGTTCAACCCCCTGACCGGCTCCAAGCAGAACGTGGTCAAGCACGTTGCCATCTTCCCGGCCAGCCACTATATCGTCAGCGCCGAAAAAAAGGCTGCGGCGCTGGAAAAGATCCGCGCCGAGTGCGATGCACAGGTGAAGCAGTTCACCGCCGAGGGCAAGCTGATCGAAGCACAGCGCATTGCCCAGCGCACCAACTACGATATCGAGATGCTGAACGAGGTGGGCATCTGCAAGGGCATCGAGAACTATTCGGCGGTGCTGTCCGGCCGCGCGCCGGGCAGTATGCCCACCACCTTGCTGGATTATTTCCCGGAGGATTTTCTGCTCTTTGTGGACGAGAGCCACGTCACCCTGCCGCAGGTGCGCGCCATGTACGGCGGCGACTACGCCCGCAAGAAAACGCTGGTGGAATACGGTTTCCGTCTGCCGTCCGCCTTCGATAACCGCCCCCTGAAATTTGAGGAGGTGGAGTCCAAGCTCAACCAGATGATCTTTGTCTCCGCCACCCCCGGCGAGTACGAGCGCCGGAACAGCTCACAGGTGGCGCAGCAGGTCATCCGTCCCACGGGTCTATTGGACCCGGTCATCTCGGTGCGCCCGGTGGAAGGACAGGTAGTGGATCTTCTGGGCGAGATCAACGCCCGCATCCAGCGGCAGGAGCGGGTGCTTGTGACCACCCTGACCAAAAAGATGGCCGAGGATCTCACCGATTACCTCACCGAGCAGGGGATTAAGGTCAAGTATATGCACCACGAGGTGGATACCTTCGAGCGGATGGAGATCATCAAGGATCTGCGCTTGGGCAGCATCGATGTGGTGGTGGGCATCAACCTGCTGCGCGAAGGTTTGGATCTGCCGGAGGTGAGCCTTGTGGCCATTCTGGATGCCGACAAGGAGGGCTTTCTGCGCAGCGAGACCAGCCTGATCCAGACCATCGGCCGCGCCGCCCGCAACGCGGAGGGCATGGTCATCATGTATGCCGATGTAGTGACTGACAGCATGGAGCGTGCCATCACCGAGACCGAGCGCCGCCGCGCCATCCAGATGGCCTATAATGAAGAGCACGGCATCGTGCCTAAGACCATCGTCAAGGCCATTGCAGACAGCATCGAGATCAGCGATAAGGCCGAAAACGCCAAGCGCAACACCCGCCGCATGGGCAAGATGGAGCGGGAAGCTGCCATCGAGCGCCTGACCCGGGAGATGAAGGAAGCTGCAAAGCTGCTGGAATTTGAGCACGCAGCCTTCCTGCGGGATCAGATCGACCGCCTGCGCCGGGGCGAGAACCCCACCGTGGACTCTGCCGCCGAGACCGAGCGCAAGCAGAACCATGCACAGACACAACGAAAAGGGAGAAAATACCTTGGCAAACGATAAAATTATTATCAAAGGTGCCCGCGAGCACAACCTGAAAAATATCAACCTGACCCTCCCGCGGGAAAAGCTGATCGTCATGACCGGCCTTTCCGGTTCGGGCAAGTCCAGTCTGGCCTTCGATACTATCTACGCCGATGGTCAGCGTCGCTATGTGGAAAGCCTTTCCAGCTATGCCCGGATGTTTCTGGGACGGATGGATAAGCCGGACGTGGACGAGATCACCGGTCTTTCACCGGCCATCTCTATCGACCAAAAGACCACAAGCCACAACCCCCGCTCCACCGTGGGCACTGTAACTGAGATCTACGATTATCTGCGCCTGCTGTACGCCCGCATCGGCGTGCCGCACTGTCCGGTTTGCGGGCGGGTCATCAGCCAGCAGACCGTGGACGAGATGGTAGATGCCGTCCTCAAGCTGGAGGAGGGCACCAAGTTCCAGATTTTAGCCCCCGTGGTACGCCAGCGCAAGGGCACCCAGCAAAAGGAGCTGGATGCCGCCCGCCGCGCCGGTTATGCCCGCGTGAAAATTGACGGAAATCTGTATGATCTGGACGAGGAGATCAGTCTGGAAAAGAACATCAAGCATACGGTGGAGATCGTGGTGGACCGCCTTGCCCTGCGCAAGGGCATCCGCAGCCGTCTGGCCGATTCGCTGGAAACGGCGCTGGCGCTCACTGGCGGCGTAGCCGAGGTGGACGTCATCGGCGGCGAGTGCATGACCTTCAGCCAGAACTTTGCCTGCCCGGAACATGGCATCTCCATCAGCGACCTGTCGCCCCGACTGTTCTCCTTCAATAACCCGCTGGGTGCCTGCGAAAAATGCACCGGTCTTGGCACCTTTATGCGGGTGGACGAGGATCGCATTCTGCCCAACCGCAGCCTTTCCATCCGGGAGGGTGCCATCAAGGCCAGCGGCTGGTACTATGCCGAAGGCTCTGTGAGCGAGATGTACTACCTCGGCCTTGGCAAAAAATACGGCTTTACGCTGGATACGCCCATCAAGGAGATGAGCACCGAGGCGGTGAATGCCCTGCTCTACGGCACCAACGGCGAAAAGATCGAGATGCACCGTACCAACGAGTTCGGCAGCGGGGTGTACTACAACACCTTTGAGGGCATCGTAGAAAATCTGGAGCGCCGCTTCCGCGAGACGAGCAGCGAGTGGATGAAGGAAGAAATCGGCAGCTTTATGTCCGGCGTGGAATGCCCGGACTGCCACGGTCAGCGCCTGAAGCCGGTGGTGCTTGCCGTGACCATCGGGGACAAGAACATCAGCCAGTTCTGTGAGATGTCCATCCGGGATGAGCTGGAATTTATCCGGCAAAACGAGCCGAACCTCACCGAAAAGCAGCAGCAGATCGGCGGCCAGATCATGAAGGAGATCAAAAACCGCCTGCAATTTTTGCAGAGCGTGGGTCTGGATTACCTCACGCTTGCCCGGGCGGCAGGCACACTGTCCGGCGGCGAGAGCCAGCGTATCCGCCTGACCACCCAGATCGGCAGTGCCCTGTCCGGCGTGCTCTATGTGCTGGACGAGCCTTCCATCGGCCTGCATCAGCGGGACAACGATAAGCTCATCGCCACCCTGAAAAACCTGCGGGATCTGGGCAACACGGTCATCGTGGTCGAGCACGATGAGGACACCATGCGCAGCGCGGATTATATCGTGGACGTAGGCCCCGGTGCCGGTGTGCACGGCGGCGAGATCGTAGCCGCAGGCAGCGTAAAGGATATCTGCAAGGCCAAGCGCAGCATTACCGGCGACTACCTTTCCGGCCGCAAGCGCATTGCGGTGCCCCAGACCCGCCGCACCGGCAACGGCCACTGCCTGACCGTAAAGGGCGCGCGGGAAAATAACCTGCGCAACATCGACGTCAGCTTCCCGCTGGGGGAATTCATCTGTGTCACCGGTATTTCCGGCTCGGGCAAGTCCAGCCTCATCAACGAGATCCTGTACAAAACGCTGGCCAGCGAGCTGAACGGTGCCCGCTCCCGCGCCGGCAAGTGCGATGGGGTAGAGGGGCTGGAATTTGTGGATAAGGTCATCGGCATCGACCAGCAGCCCATCGGCCGCACCCCGCGCTCCAACCCCGCCACCTACACCGGCGTGTTCAACGATATCCGCACTGTGTTCTCCCAGACGCAGGACGCCAAGATGCGCGGCTACGGCCCGGGGCGGTTCAGCTTCAACGTTAAGGGCGGCCGCTGCGAAGCCTGCGAGGGCAACGGCATCTTGCAGATCGAAATGCACTTTTTGCCGGACGTCTATGTGCCCTGCGAGGTGTGCAAGGGCGCGCGCTACAACCGCGAAACGCTGGAAGTAAAGTATAAGGAAAAGACCATTGCGGATGTGCTGAACATGACCGTGGAGGAAGCGGTGGTGTTCTTTGCCAACCAGCCCAAGATCGCCCGCAAGCTGCAGACCCTGCTGGACGTGGGTCTTGGCTATGTCACCCTAGGGCAGAGCGCCACCACACTGTCCGGCGGCGAGGCGCAGCGCGTGAAGTTGGCCAACGAGCTTGCCCGCCGCGGCACCGGCAAGACGGTGTATATTCTGGACGAGCCCACAACCGGCCTGCACATTGCAGACGTGCACCGCCTGATCGAGGTGCTGCAAAAGCTGGTGGACGTGGGCAACACGGTCATCGTCATCGAGCACAATCTGGATCTCATCAAGTGCGCCGACCATATCATCGACCTTGGCCCGGAGGGCGGCAGCGCTGGTGGCGAGATCGTGGCCGAGGGCACCCCGGAGCAGGTGGCTGACGTGCCCGGCAGCTTTACCGGCCAGTACCTGCGCCCGCTGCTGGAACGCGACCGCGCGCAGCGTGCCGCAGAAGCGGAAAAACACTGACAAAAATAGCAAAACGAAAAAGCGCGTATCCGTGTAAAAATCGGACTTTTCTCAGAAAAAACCAAAAATAATTGAAAAATCTGTTGACAAAACGGCCTTGCCTGAGTATAATATCTCTTGTCGCCACGCTTCGGTAGGGAAGCGGCGGTCGATATCCGGGTGTAGCGCAGTTTTGGTAGCGCGCTTGAATGGGGTTCAAGAGGCCGTGAGTTCGATTCTCGCCACTCGGACCAAACAAAAATAATCCGAACTTGTTTCCGATAGGAGATGGGTTCGGATTATTTGTTTTCTTCGGAAAATTAGCATTTGCGAAGCAATGAAAGCCCCAGTGGGGCTTTTAAGCGACGGAACGGTCTGCGTTAGCAGATGGAGGGGCCTCGCCCCGACAAGTTCTACAAATGTTTCCGAATTGTTAAGATGCAAAAATAAGTAGAGAGTTCCACTGCTCGTGTATGTTGATCACCGTTTGACCCGAACGAAGTTCCTGTCCCTGTTTGTGCAGCGGCGTTGTCCGGCTTGCCCACAGAAAGTGTGAGGTCGTGGCGCGGTATCACGTTCAGACGGCTTATGAAGGGTTCAAGGTACAGTATGAAGAAAGCCGGGCACAGTGCGGACACTACGTCCTGCTTCTTTCAAGCACAAGAATAACACTTTGGAGTTGTGCAAGAAACAACTATAAATAAAATTCGGAGATTTGTACAACCACATAAGGTTCTATTTGTAAAAAATACCGCCCACGCAGTGCAGCGATGATTTTGTCGGGTGAAGTAAGCGGCAAAATGAATCGGGTGTGTTGCGGGGCGGTAAATTCTTTCGTGGACTTTTCCTCACGGAAGTGGCGGGTCTCACGGTGATAACCAACCACTTTCTGTGGCTGCGTTCAAAATGAACACGACCACATCTTGTGGATGGCTTCAAGCCAATCCACAAAAGCAGCGGGATTTGTGACAGAGAATATCACGCATTGAACGGTGCATCAAGATAATTTGAAAAAATTATTGCGGCAAAGCGGTGATAGTAGGACTTATAGGAGGCTGCTTGAGCTGTTTTTTCTATTTACAGCTACAATGATAGCCATTGGGGGATTGTGATTGGTCAGGGCTGAAAAGAGCTTTCATAATTTGCTGCAGCGCATCATGTCCTCGACGCTCCCAGCGTCCTCAAAGGACGATTTGATGGGTGTGTAGGGATAAGCTGTAAAAAGAAGCATGGACGCCCCCGAAAAGGAGAGCGTCCATGCTTCTTGCTGTATCCGAATGGAGGAGATTGCGAAATCAGTGATTGTCCGGACAGACGATTTCCAGCATCTGATCGAAAACCTCTTCCATCTGCCGCACCAGTGTGAACTGGGTGCGGGCGCGGTCGAGGTTGTGATCCGGGCGAGCAATATGGAAATAATGGTCGCCCTCCAGATAGTCAGTCAGAAAACGGATGCCGCATTCCAGCGTCATGAGCCTTGCACCCCATGCAAGGCTCTTTTTTTCTGCCATGCTCATGGATGCCCCGGCAGTGGAGAGATACCCTTTGGCGAACACTTCGTACAGATGCAGGTCAAAATGGACTTTGCTCTGGTCAGGTTCGTCCTCAGCGCAGTCGTTGGCACCGGTGCGGATGGAATCGCCGAAGTCGTAGGCCGAAAGTCCCGGCATCACGGTGTCGAGGTCAATGACACAGATGCCTTTTCCGGTAGCAGCATCGATGAGGACATTGTTGATCTTGGTGTCATTGTGGGTGACGCGCAGAGGAATTTCGCCAGCTGCCAGCTGATCCAGCAGGACATGGCAGTCCTGCTCCCTCGCATGGATAAATTCGATTTCCGACGTGATATTTTTTGCCCGGCCCAGTGCATCGGCGGCGAGGGCTTTTTCAAAATTGGCATAGCGGTTGGGCGTGTCGTGGAAGCGGGCGATGGTTTCGTGGAGGGTGGAGGCCGGGTAATCCTCCAGCTGGTTCTGGAATTTGCCCAGTGTCTCGGCCACGGTGCGGAAGTCGGCTTCGCTGCCGACCTGCTGCAAACAGATGGTATCTTCTACAAAGTCGTAGGCACGCCATGCGCCGCCGTCTGCATCCAGATAGCAAGTCGACCCCGACAAAGTTGGGATGACATTCAGCGTTTCCCGTGCTGGGTCGCCGCCCTCGGCAAGAATTTTCGCCCGCAGATGCCGGGTCACGCTGCAGACATTCTCCATCAGGCCCACCGGGTCAGTAAAGGTATCTGTGTTGATGCGCTGCAAAATAAAGCGTTTGGAATGATCTTCCCGCCAGACCACAAAGGTGTTGTTGATATGCCCCTCACCGTAGTGGTGAGCATCGCAGACCACGGGCCCGCCAAAATCAAAGGCATTTGCAGCAGACTGGAGCAGAGAAAGGGTAATGGATTTCATCATAAATTCCTCGTTTTCGTTATACTTCATGCCGTTTTGACGGGGCAGGGCGTTGTCCCTGCCGCACCTGACGGCGGTATTCATTGGGGGTCAAGCCTTCCGCCTTGCGGAAGCATTGGGAAAAATAGCTAGGAGAGGAAAAGCCCATCAACTCGCTGATCTGCGCCAGACTGTAACCGGTGTTGCCCAGCATATATTTGCTTTCCTCAATGCGGCGGCGGTTCAGATAGGTGATCGGAGAGATGCCATACTCTTTTTGGAAGGTATGGGCCAGATAGTATTTGTTGATGTGGGCGATTTCAGCAAGGATATCCAGCGAGATATCTTCGCGGTAGTTGCTGTCCAGATAACGCTTGATCTCCACACACTCCCGGCTGTCGGAGCGGGGCGTTTCTTCTACCTGCAAAGAAAGCGTGGTACACCGCACCAGCCAGATGAGCAGCACTTCCAGCAGATCCTGACAGACCGTTTCGCAGCCGTCCAGACTGCGGTCTGCTTCGGCCAGCAGCATATGGAGCAGCGTCACCATCCGCTCCCGATTTTCCCGGCAGTTGAATATGGCGTAGGAAGAATCTGATTTTCCAAATAAGATCTCGATGCCAGCAACGCCCAATACAATGTATTCCAGCGGTGAAGCATTCAGGCTCAACTCGGTATGCTCTACCTGCGGATTGACGATAATCATATCATCCGGTTTGACCGGATAAAGCTGACCGCTTAGATAAAACTGACCTTCTCCGCTCAGACAGTAGAACAGCTCTGTGCAGGAATGGGTGTGGGCAGAGCTGTTCCAATCGCCGCCAAATTTGCTTTTGCTGATGTACAGCAGCCGGAAGGATTCCCGTGGAGCGGGAGCATGGCGGATATCAAATCGCTCGGTACTCATAAATGGCTCCTTTTGAGGCGAAGAACAAAAAACATAAAAATAAAAGCAAGATACTAAAAATATGAGCCTAAAAACGATGCGTTGTTTCGTACGTTTTTTCTTATTATAGAGGCAATGAAGAAAAAATGCAAGCCCTGATTTTTGGATAGGATCAATGCTTTTGCCTTTGATGGCGTGCAAAAATATGTCAAATCGGTTACAGATGGGGAAATGTTCCAAAAAAATCTGACCAATTTTAGTGCTTTTGCTGAAAGAATTTTCTAAAAAGCAATATTTCTAAAAAATGAAACAACAAAGACCTTGTTACGAACCGTAAAAACCTCTATATTGGAACCAGAAAAAACCACAGCCCTCTCGGACGAAGCCTGTTTGCCCCGGCTGTGTTTTGAACGGAATTTTATGATGGAGGATACACTATGAAACGCATTTCTCGTCGCAATTTTCTGAAAGCGGCTGGCGTGGGTGCCGCTGCACTGAGCCTGGCTGCCTGTGGTGGCGCTGCCAGCTCCACCGCGTCCAGCACGGCATCTTCTGCCGCTGCTTCTTCCGCAGTGGCTGCGGACGTCACCATCAAGGTTGCTGCCATCGAGACCGGCTACGGCGCTGAGATGTGGAAAAAGGTCACCGAGGCCTTTACCGCCCAGACCGGCATCAAGGTAGACCTGACCACCGACAAGAAGCTGGAGGACGTCATCGGCCCCTCCATGCAGGGCGGCGACTACCCCGACGTGGTCCATCTGGCCACCGGCCGTGAAGCTGCCCTGACCGAGCAGTTCATCAAGGGCAACCTGATCGCCGACATCACCGATGTGCTGAGCATGACCGTGCCCGGCGAGAGCAAGAAGGTGAGCGAGAAGATCGCCGGCGGCTTTACCGACACCTCCCTGACCAACCCCTACGGCGACGGCAAGACCTATCTGGCTCCCATGTTCTACAGCCCCTGCGGCCTTTTCTACAACGCCGGTTTCCTGAGGGAAAAAGGCTGGGACGTGCCCAAGACCTGGGACGAGATGTGGGCACTGGGCGACAAGGCTGCCGCTGAGGGCACCTACCTGTTCACCTACCCCACCACCGGCTACTTCGACGCCTTCTTCTATGCGCTGATGTACGCCGCAGGCGGCCCCGACTTCTTCAACAAGGCTACCCACTACGAAGAAGGCATCTGGGACACCCCCGAGGCAAAGACCTGCTTTGATATCGTGGCAAAGCTGGCTTCCTACACCAACCCCATCACCCCCGCACAGGCCAACGATCAGGACTTTACCCAGAACCAGCAGCTGGTGCTGGACAACAAGGCTCTGTTCATGCCCAACGGCACCTGGATCGTGGGCGAGATGGCCGAGGCTCCCCGTGCAGACGGCTTTGAGTGGGGCATGACCGCCCTGCCCGCTGTCAAGGCCGGCGGCGACGGTTACAGCTACACCTGGTTCGAGCAGGCATGGATCCCCGCTGGTGCCGAGCATCAGGATGCCGCCAAGCAGTTCGTGGCTTACCTGTACAGCGACGAAGCCTGCAAGCTGTTCGCCGAGAGCGGCGCGATCCAGCCTGTGCTGGGCATCGCCGACAGTCTGGAAGGCGACAACAAGATGTTCTACTCCATCTACGACAACGGTGCAAAGGCCGCCATGGGCAACTTTGCAGCCTTCAGCGCCATCCCCGGCCTGGAAGTGCGCACCGTGTTCTTCGACCCTGTCAACTCTCTGGTGTCCGGCAGCATGACCGAGCAGCAGTGGATCGACGGCATCAAGTCCGCCAGCGACCAGATGCGCGCCAACATCATCGAGTAATCTGCCAAACCCTGCCCAGCGGGGGCGGTTTTTACCGCCTCCGCTTTTTTGGGCTGTACAGTACCATCAAGAAAGGAGCGGTCAATTCCCTATGAGAACGGATAAAAGCCGCAAACGGTTCGTATTCCTCTGTGTGGCACCGGCTACCATCCTGTTTTTCCTCTTTATGATCCTGCCCACCCTCAACGTGTTCCGCATGAGTTTGTATGAGCGGGGTGCCTATTCTCCCAACGAGACCTTTGTGGGGCTTAAAAACTTCCAGCATCTGCTGCAGGACGCCCAGTTCATCCGCTCCATGCAGAATATGATCCTGCTGGTGGTAACGGTCACCCTGATCACCTTCGCCTTTGCACTGGTATTTGCCGCCATCCTCACCCGGGAGAAGATCAAAGGCCAGAACTTTTTCCGCATCATCTTCTACATCCCCAACATCCTGTCGGTGGTCGTCATCTCCGGCATCTTCTCTGCCATCTATAAGCCGGAAAACGGTATGCTGAACAGCATCATCGGCCTGTTCCGCAACATGAGCGACCCCATCCTGTGGAAGGGCGAAAAACTGGTCATCCCCTCCATCATCATTGCCATGGTGTGGCAGGCCATCGGCTACTACATGGTCATGTACATGGCCTCCATGTCTGCCGTGCCCATCAGCCTGTACGAGAGCGCCAATCTGGACGGTGCCGGGCGGCTGACCCAGTTCTTCCAGATCACCATCCCCCTCATCTGGACGAATATCCGCACCACCCTCACCTTCTTTATCATCTCCACCATCAACATGGCCTTCCTCTTCGTCAAGGCCATGACCAGCGGTGGGCCCAACGGCGCATCGGATGTGGCACTGAGCTATATGTACAGTCAGAAAGACGCTGGCCTGTATGGTTACAGTATGGCCATCGGCGTGGTAATCTTCCTGTTCTCGTTTGCGCTGTCCGCCTGTGTCAACAAGGTCACCAACCGCGATACGCTGGAATTTTAAGGAGGGAAGAAGATGCAGAATACCACCGAAAAATCTTCCCGCTCTGCGGAAGGTCTGTATAAGTTTTTCATCTATTTTGTGCTGGTTCTGCTGGCCGTTACCATCATCGTGCCGGTGGCATGGGTGTTCATGGCCTCCATCAAGCAGAATGCAGAGTTCTACGGCAACCCCTGGGCACTGCCCGCCGGGTTCTACTGGCAGAACTTCGTCAACGCATGGAACGGCGCGAAAATGGGCGAATATATGCTCAACTCGGTCATCGTCACCGCGCTGGCGCTGGCACTGCTGCTGGTCGTTGCCCTGCCCGCCGCCTACTGCCTGTCCCGCTTCCACTTCAAGGGGCGCAAGCTGCTGAACACCCTGTTCATGGCGGGTCTGTTCATCAACGTGAACTACATCGTAGTGCCCATCTTTTTGATGCTGCGGGACGGCGATGTGTGGCTGAAAGGCCATTTCGGCAGCAGCTTTCTGCTGAACAATCTGGTGGTGCTGGCGGTGGTATACGCCGCCACCGCGCTGCCCTTTACCATCTACCTGCTGTCGGGCTACTTTGCCACCCTGCCCCACGATTTTGAGGAGGCCGCCTATATCGACGGTGCAAGCTATTTTTCCACCATGACCCGCATCATCTTCCCCATGGCAAAGCCCTCCATCATCACCATTATCCTGTTCAACTTCCTGTCCTTCTGGAACGAGTATATCATCTCCATGACCCTGATGAGCTCCACCAAGGCACCCCGCACCCTGCCGGTAGGTCTTTTGAACCTGATGCAGGCGCAGCAGAGCGCCGCCCAGTACGGTACCATGTACGCAGGCCTTGTGCTGGTGATGCTGCCCACCCTGATCTTGTACATCTGCGTGCAGCGGCAGCTGACGCAGGGCATGACCGTGGGCGGTCTGAAAGGTTAAGGTGACAGATGATGAAAGCATATTGGAAAAACCATCCCGCCCTGCGCATGATCCTGATGCTGGTGCTGTTTGTACTGGCACTGGTGCTGGTGGTGTCCGGCTGGAAAATGACCGGGCAGCTGGCTGGTCTTGGCATCATGCTGGTGGGCGTAGCGTTGCTGCTGGCTGTTCTGGCCATTTATAATGCGCCCTATCAGGATTAAGGATAAGAGAGGTAAAGGAGAATCCCTATGGACGAAATGAGAAAGACCGGCCGGGTCACCATTCCCACAGACCTGGACGTTGTGCCCGAAACGCTGGAGATCTTAAAAAAGTGGGGTGCTGATGCCATCCGCGACTGCGACGGCACCGACTTTCCGCAGCAGCTGAAGGATGCCGACGCAAAGATCTACTCCACCTATTATACCACCCGCAAGGACAACGCATGGGCAAAGGCGAATCCGGACGAGGTACAGCAGTGCTACATCATGACCGGCTTCTACACCGCACCCGGCGACACCGTGACCATCCCGCTGATGAAGGGCATCAGCCCGGAGCTGATGCAGGTGAACACCAACGACGACATCACCCGCTGGTGGGAGGTCATGGATCGAACCACCGGTCAGCCCGTGCCGCCGGAGCAGTGGAGCTACGCCGACGGCAGTGTGACCGTACAGGCCGTACCGTTCCATGAGTATACCGTCAGTTTTCTGGCTTACCTCATCTGGGACCCGGTGCATATGTACAACGCTACCACCAACGGCTGGACGAACTTTGAGCACCAGATCACCTTTGACGTGCGTCAGCCCAAGACCCACAAGTATTCCATGGAGCGCCTGCGCAAGTTTATTGCAGAGCACCCCTATGTTAACGTCATCCGCTACACCACCTTCTTCCACCAGTTCACCCTGATCTTCGACGAGCTGAAGCGGGAGAAGTTCGTGGACTGGTACGGCTACTCTGCTTCGGTCAGCCCTTATATCCTCAACCAGTTTGAGCAGGAAGTGGGCTACAAGTTCCGCCCGGAGTACATCATTGATCAGGGCTACTACAACAACCAGTACCGGGTGCCCAGCAAGGAATTCCGTGATTTTCAGGCATTCCAGCGGCGGGAAGTCGCAAAGCTTGCCAAGGAGATGGTGGACATCACCCACGAGTGCGGGTGCGAAGCCATGATGTTCCTCGGCGATCACTGGATCGGCACCGAGCCTTTCATGCCGGAGTTCAAGACCATCGGACTGGATGCCGTAGTGGGCAGTGTTGGCAACGGCTCCACCCTGCGCCTGATCTCTGACATTGAGGGCGTGAAGTACACCGAGGGCCGTTTCCTGCCGTACTTCTTCCCCGACACCTTCCACGAGGGCGGCGACCCGGTGCGGGAAGCCAAGGAGAACTGGGTTACAGCCCGCCGCGCTATCCTGCGCAAGCCCATCGACCGCATCGGCTATGGCGGCTATCTGAAACTGGCCTTGCAGTTTCCGGAGTTCGTGGACTACGTGGAGAGCGTCTGCAACGAGTTCCGCGAACTGTACGAGAACATCAAGGGCACCACACCCTACTGTGTCAAGCGAGTGGCCGTGCTGAACTGTTGGGGTAAAATGCGGGCTTGGGGCTGTCACATGGTGCATCACGCCCTCTATTACAAGCAGAACTATAGCTATGCCGGTGTCATTGAGATGCTGTCCGGTGCGCCCTTTGATGTGAAGTTTATCAGCTTTGAGGATATCAAGAACGACCCGCATCTGCTGGATTCGTTGGATGTCGTTATCAATGTCGGCGATGCCGACACCGCACACACCGGCGGCATCTGGTGGGAAGACCCGGAGATCTCCTCCGCTATCCGCAAGTTCGTCTGGAACGGCGGCGGCTTTATCGGCGTGGGTGAGCCTTCCGGTCACCCGTATCAGGGCCACATTCTCCAGCTTGCCAGCGTGCTGGGCGTGGAGGAAGAAAACGGCTTTACCCTCAACTACGACAAGTACAACTGGGAAGAACACCCGGACCATTTCATTCTGCAGGACGCCGATCGGCCCATCGACTTTGGCGAGGGCAAGAGGAATATTTATGCGCTGGAAGGCACCGAAGTGCTGGTGCAGCGAAACAAAGAAGTGCAGATGGCGGCACACGACTTCGGCAAGGGTCGTGCCGTGTACATCAGCGGTGTGCCTTACAGTTTTGCCAACAGCCGCACCCTTTACCGCGCTATCCTGTGGAGTGCCCACAGCGAGGAGGAACTGCATACATGGTTCAGCTCCAATTATAATGTAGAAGTTCACGCCTACGTCAAGAACGGCAAGTACTGTGTGGTGAACAACACCTACGAGCCGCAGGACACCACCGTTTACACCACAGACGGCAGCAGCTTTGCTCTGCATCTGGATGCCAACGAGATCAAGTGGTATGAGATCTAAGTTCTCCTTTTCATAAACGAACACAACGGGCGGCTCTGTTACCAGAGCCGCCCGTTGTGTTTGCTGTATCTGCCGATAACTCAACCTGTGTCAATCGAACGCTGCAATGGAGATGGCTGGAAACGCAGAAATTCAGTAATGCGAGCGTAATAGACCTGCAGAAAAAGAAACTGCCCGTGCGAGTATGCGTAAGATGGTGAAACACTTACTGAAAAAATTTAAGTATCCACCGGTGGAATATGATACGGCAATCAGCACGGTCATTAGCCAGTGTGAGATGTGAACTGACAACATGGTAGTATGAATTGTATGAAATGTCGTTGATTTGTGCTTGACAATCGGATTCCTTTCCAGCAAAATGAGCCTTGACTGTGCACGGCAGATCTACAAGTATGCAAAAAGCTGCCCGTCTGTTCGATAAGGAAAAGAAAGTGAGTCTATGACCGCCGTAATCTGCGCTTTATCAATGTAAAGGCGCGGCGTTCTCGCCCGCGTTACAGAATATACTCCATCTGCCGCTCCTTGGTTTTCATGCCCATTTTTTCGTAAAAGTGCTCTGCCGAAGTATTCCCCGCCCAGACGTTCAGGGTCACCTCGTAGCAGCCCAGCGCTTTTGCCTGCTGCTTTACATAGTCAAACAGGCTTTCCCCGATGTGCTGCCCGCGCGCCTGCTTGTCAACGCAAAGGTCATCAATGAACAGCGACTTGAAGGGTACCATGTTGGTGGAAAACGGCTGTTCCTTTAGCTGACAAAAGGCATAGCCCATGCACACATCATCCTCGTTCACGGCAACATAGATGGGCTTGTCCTCCTGCTTCAAAAGTTCTGCCAGCTCATAAACGGTGTATTTTGTGGTGCCGGGAATAAAAATATCCGGGCGTATCTCTGCATGGATCTGCAATACCTGCCCCAGCAGCGCAAGCAGTCTGGGAATGTCTTTTTCCTCGGCTTTACGAATATTCATTTTTTTGCTCCTTCCATTTTCTGGTTTTTGCATTTCCAGTATACCACACCGGGCGGCACCGGAAAAGAGAAAATGCAAACTGTCGATAGCAAACAAAAACGCGAGCAACCATTTTGGCTGCTCGCGTTTTTATATGTTGGGCAGATTACTTAAACCAGATACGGATCCAGCAGAGCATCTACCTCTTTTTTGCGCTTGGGAGAGGGGCTTTTCACGGCACGGCCGCGGCAGACCACCAGCTCCAGATGCTGCAAGGCCCGCAGATCCTCCAGCGGATTTTCGCGGGTCACGATAAAATCTGCGCTCTTGCCGGGCGCGATAGAGCCGGTCATATCGCCGATGCCCGCCAGCTGCGCGTTGCGCAGGGTGGCTGTATAAAGGGCAAAACGGTTGCTCACACCGCAGTATTTGTGGAAGTAGCACAGCTCCCGCCAGAAATCGTACTGGGTGATGTAGGGGCAGCCCACATCGTTGCCCAAGCCCACCGGAATGCCGTTTGCAAGCGCGGTCTTGGCACTTTCGACTACGCCGTCAAAGACGATCTTGCCGTTGTACTGGTCTTTTTCCGATGCGCCCGAAACGGCGGTGTCAAACAGGGCGTAGGGCAGTGCGGGGGAGATGGTCGTGCACAGGAAAGCGCCACGCTCCTTGTACAGACGCACTGTCTCCTCGTCCATTTTTGCGCCGTGCTCAATGGAGTCTACGCCGTTCTCCAGCGCAGCCTTCACGCCCGCAGGGGATTCGGTATGGGCGGCAACGGTGTAGCCTTGCTTGTGGGCTGCATCGCAGACGGCCTTGATCATCTCCGGCGGCATCTTCATCTCGCCGGGCGTGCCCTTTTCGGTGGCGTCCAGCACGCCGCCGGTGATCATCAGCTTGACAAGGTCTACCTTCTGCGCGCTGGCCTTTTTCAGCTGTGCCAGCGCTTCGGCGTTGTTGTGTGCCGCTACTGCTACCGAGCCTGCCATGTGCCCGCCCGGCACCGAGATGCCCTCGTTGGCGGCCAGAATGCGGGGTGCCAGAACCTTCCCGGCGGCGCTGTCGTCCCGGCAGCGGGTGTCAAAGTCCGCAATGCCGCCCACGGTGCGCACGGTGGTCACGCCGCCCAGCAGCTCCAGCTTGGCATAGCTGCATACCAGCCGGTATGCGATGGCGCGGGTCAGCCCGTTGCTCAGGATCTTACGTACCAGCGCTGCATTGTCCCGGGGCTTTGCGCTGGGCTTGCCGTTACCCGCCAGATGGACGTGCAGGTTGATGAGCCCCGGGCAGAGATACCCGCCGTGCAGGTCGATAACCTCGTAGCCGTCAAGGCTTACACCCGCATCTGCAATGGCGGTGATCTTGTCGTTCTCGGTCAGCAGCGCTTTGCCCCGTACCGGCTCCATCTGCTCGGTGCCGTCCAGAAGAATGCCGTTTGTGTATGCGCGCTTCATGTGCTCCATCCTCTTTCCGTTTTATTTTGCATTATCCGTCCAATTTTTCCTGTGCCCGGTACTGCAGCGCCTCCAGCAGAGAGTCCTCGTCCAGCAGGGGCTTACCGGCAAGGTCGGCCACGGTGCGGGCTACCCGCAAAATGCGGTCGTGCGCCCGGGCAGAAAGCCCCAGTGCATCGTAGGAGCTGCGCAGCAGCTGCTCGGCACCGGGGGTCATGCGGCAGATGCGCCGCACCTGCCCGGCGTTCAGCTGGGCGTTGCAGTGCACCCCTTTAAAGCCCGGGGCAGCGTAGCGCTTGGCCTGAATGGCACGGGCGGCCAGCACCTGCTTGCGCAGTTCGGCGCTGCTCTCAGAGGGGGCGGTGGCGTGCAGCTCGTCAAAGGCGATGGGGTCCATCTCCACGCAAAGGTCGATGCGGTCCAAAAGAGGGCCGGACACCCGGCTGCGGTACTGCCGCACCGCACTGGGAGAACAGGTGCAGGCGCGGGTGGGGTGGCCGTAGTAGCCGCATTTGCAGGGGTTCATGGCGGCTACCAGCTGAAAGTGGCTGGGGTAGGTGGCGCTTCCGGCGGCGCGGCTCACAGTGATCTGACCGTCCTCCAGCGGCTGACGCAGCACCTCCAGACTTTCACGGGAAAACTCCGGCAGCTCGTCCAAGAACAGCACCCCGCAGTTGGCAAGACTGCACTCGCCCGGACGGAACTGTGCCCCGCCGCCGGCTAGGGCGGCAGAGCTGGCCGAGTGGTGCGGGCTGCGGAAGGGGCGGGCAGAGATCAGCCCGCGTCCCTGCGGCAGCTGCCCGGCGATGGAGTAAATTTTGGTCGTTTCCACCGCTTCCTCCCGAGTCAGGGGCGGCAGGATGCCCGGCAGCCGCTTTGCCAGCATGGATTTGCCGGTGCCGGGTGCGCCCGTTAAAAGCACGTTGTGCCCGCCTGCGGCTGCAATGACCATGGCGCGCCGCGCCAGCGACTGCCCCATCACGTCCGCAAAATCCGGCACCTGCTGCCATGCGTCCTCCGGGTCAAAGGGGATGACAGCGGCAGGGGAGAGTGGGCGGATGCCCTTCAGCGCCTCCACCACCTCCCGGGCGGTATGGGCAGGGTAGACGGTCATGGTGTCGGCACAGGCTTCGGCTGCCTCGGCAGCGTTCTCTGCCGGGACATACAGCGCCCGGATACCGTGCTCGGCGGCAGCCAGCGCCATGGGCAGCACGCCGGATACCGGGCGCAGACTGCCGTCTAGTGCAAGCTCGCCCAGAAAGGCGGTGTCAGCGGAGATATCCTCCAACTGCCCGCTGGCAGTCAGCAGCGCCAAAAGCAGCGGCAAATCGTACACCGGGCCGGTCTTGCGCACATCGGCGGGGGCAAGGTTGATAGTAATGCGCCGGTCCGGGAAGCGGAAGCCAAGGTTTTTGATGGCGGCGCGCACCCGGTCGGCGCTTTCCCGCACGGCAGAGTCCGGCAGGCCTACGATGGAAAACGCGGGCAGCCCGCCGGAAACATCGGCCTCCACCGCTACGGCAAAGCCGCGCAGTCCGTTCAGGCCAAAGCTGTTGGTCACAGAATACATGGTGTCCCTCCCTGCATGGCGCATGGTTTGTCAAAAATGCCAAAAGTGGAAAATAATGGATATATCTGCTATGCTTCGACAGTTTTTTCTGTTTGAAATCATTATAGTAAAGCACAGGAAAGTTGTCAATGCAGCAGAAAGGAGAACGAGAGAACATGACAAATGGGGAATGTTGCCGGTATATCCGTACCTATTCAGAGCTGGAGGGCTTGCAGCACGCCTGTACGCTGGTGTACTGTGCCGCAACCACCCCGCAGGGGGTGCTGGCACAGCTGCGCCGGGAGCAGGGCGGCAAGGTGCGCAGCAGCACAGTGCTTGCCCCGGCAGACAGCTTTGGCCGGATAATGCGGCTGCTGCGCTACCTGTGCGAAAACGGCGTGGGGCCGGAGCAGTGGCTGGAGGTGCTGGAGGATGTGCACCAGCCCTACCAGCTGCTGGATACATCAAAAAACGCAATGAATATGGCAGAAGAACCGGTTTTTTGTGGTATTTGTCGGTTTTAAGGGCACAAACTTCGGCCATTTTACGCAATTGACATAAGCGGAGCAAGAGTTTATAGTATAAATAGGTTTATACAAACCGTTTCGATCCGGGGAAAAAGATTTTAAACAAAGGTAAGGTGTACAAGATGTATCTGGATGAATACAAGCGCTGGCTGGCAGCGGATCTGGAAGATGCAGACCTGAAGCCGGAGCTGGCAAAGGTTGAAGGCAATGATGATGAGATCAAGGATCGCTTTGCTGTGGCGCTGAAGTTTGGTACCGCAGGCCTGCGCGGCGTGCTGGGTGCCGGTACCAACCGCATGAACATCTACGTTGTCCGTCAGGCAACGCAGGGTCTGGCAAACTGGGTGCTGACCCAGGGCGGTACCCAGACCGTGGCCATCAGCTACGACAGCCGCCTGAAGAGCGATGTCTTTGCCAAGACCGCCGCAGGCGTTCTGGCAGCCAACGGCATCAAGGTGCGCATCTACGATGCCCTGATGCCCGTGCCCGCCCTGAGCTTTGCTACCCGTTACTACAACTGCAACGCCGGTATCATGGTCACTGCTTCCCACAACCCGGCCAAGTACAACGGCTACAAGGCCTATGGCCCGGACGGCTGCCAGATGACCGATGACGCCGCCGCCATCGTCTACGACGAGATCCAGAAGACCGATGTGCTCACCGGTGCAAAGTACGTCTCCTTTGCCGAGGGCGTGGAGAACGGCATGATTCGCTTTGTGGGCGATGACTGCAAAAAGGCCCTGTACGATGCCATTGAGGCACGTCAGGTGCGCCCGGGTCTGTGCAAGACTGCCGGTCTGAAGCTGGTGTACAGCCCGCTGAACGGCTCTGGCCTTGTGCCCGTGACCCATGTGCTGAACGATATGGGCATCACCGATATCACCATCGTGCCCGAGCAGGAGTACCCCAACGGCTACTTTACCACCTGCTCCTACCCCAACCCCGAGATCTTCGAGGCTTTGAAGCTGGGTCTGGAGCTGGCCACCAAGACCGGTGCCGACCTGATGCTGGCTACCGACCCCGATGCCGACCGCGTGGGCATTGCCATGAAGTGCCCGGACGGCAGCTATGAGCTGGTGTCCGGCAACGAGATGGGCGTTCTGCTGCTGGACTACATCTGCGCAGGCCGCATCGAGAAGGGCACTATGCCCAAGAACCCCGTGGCAGTCAAGTCCATCGTGTCCACCCCGCTGGCAGACGCTGTGGCAAAGCACTATGGCGTGGAGATGCGCAATGTGCTGACCGGCTTTAAGTGGATCGGCGACCAGATCGCCAACCTCGAGGCTGCCGGTGAGGTCGATCGTTTCATCTTCGGCTTTGAGGAAAGCTACGGCTATCTGGCTGGCCCCTACGTCCGCGATAAGGACGCCGTCATCGGTTCCATGCTCATCTGCGAGATGGCCGCTTACTACCGCAGCATCGGTTCCTCCATCAAGCAGCGTCTGGAAGAGATCTACGCTCAGTACGGCCGCTACCTGAATAAGGTGGACAGCTTCGAGTTCCCCGGTCTGACCGGCATGGAGAAGATGGCTTCCATCATGCAGAAGCTGCGTGACCAGCCCCCTGTGGAGCTGGCTGGCCATAAGGTGGTCAAGGTGACCGATTACAAGAAGCCGGAAGAGACCGGCCTGCCCGCTGCTAACGTGCTGATCTACACGCTGGAAAACGGCGCTACCGTGGTGGTGCGTCCCTCCGGCACCGAGCCGAAGATCAAGACCTACTTCACCACGCTGGGCAAGGATCTGGCCGAGGCACAGGCACAGAAGGACGCTCTAGCTGCTGCCATTGAGCCCATCCTGAAGTAAAACTATCCCAAAGCATTTGCAGGGCTGCTGCACGTTTTGTGCAGCAGCCCTTTTCTTGTTAGAGATGACGCTTTCCGCTGCGGCTCCTCCCGTGAAAAAGTGATTCTGAAAAGCCCGCAGGCTTTTCAGAATCACAAATCTTAAAAGAAATTTCCTATAAACATGGCCAGAGCAAAGCGGAGGCCATTTTGAATCGTTCTGTCCCACTTTTGCTGTGTAAAATCGGTTGAAGTTTGCGCTGTGATACGCTATAATAAAACATGGTTTATTATAAGCAGCTGTGAGTGCGCAGCGCGGCACAGCGGCAGGGTAGGTGGAAGAGATGGAAAAAACTGTATCGGCGGTATTGGTGGCGGCGGGTTCCTCCACCCGCATGGGTTTTGATAAGCTCAGCTTTGATCTGGGGGACGAAACGGTGCTGCACCGCAGCATCCGCGCCTTTGCCCAGTGCCCGCAGATCACCGAGCTTGTGCTGGTGGCAGGCAAAAACCGGGATTTTGTGGTGCAGCAGGCGGCGGATTGCCCAAAGCCTGTGCAGATCGTAGCGGGTGGAGCTACCCGTGCCGAGAGCGCAAAAAACGGTGTGCTGGCAGCACACGGAGAACTGGTGGCAGTGCACGATGCTGCCCGCCCCTTTGTGAGCGCGGCGGTCATTACGGCAGCGCTGGAAGCTGCCGCCCGGTGCGGCGCAGCAGCCCCGGCAGTGCCGGTAAAGGATACCATCAAGACCGCTGCCCGGGGCGATGGAAAGACCGTGCCCCCGGACTGTACGGTGCAGACGACCCCGGACCGCAGCACCCTGTATGCGGTGCAGACCCCCCAGTGCTTTGACCGTGCAGCGTATCTTGAGGCGCTGACGGAGCTGGACGCCGACCGCGTCAGCCTTGTTACCGATGATTGCAGCCTGTTTGAGCTGACCGGACGCCCGGTGCAGCTGACGCAGGGCGACTATGCAAACCTGAAGATCACCACCCGGGAGGATCTGCCCCGCCCGGCACAGAGGAAGGAAACCGAAATGCGTATTGGACACGGCTATGACGTACATCGTTTGGTAGAGCAGCGCAAGCTGATCCTTGGCGGGGTGGAGATCCCCTTTGAAAAAGGCCTGCTGGGGCACTCGGATGCAGATGTGCTGACCCATGCGGTGATGGATGCCGTGCTGGGCGCAGCGGCACTGGGGGATATCGGCCAGCATTTCCCGGACAATGACCCGGAGTACGCCGGTGCCGACAGCCTGAAGCTGGCCTGCCGCGTGGCGCAGATCCTCAAGGAGCATGGCTGGCGCATTGAGAACATTGACGCCACCCTGCTGTGCCAGCGCCCCAAGCTTGCACCCCATATCCCGGCCATGCGTGCCAATCTGGCGACGGCTTTCGGCCTGCCGGTAGAGGCAGTAAGCGTAAAGGCTACCACCGAGGAGCATCTGGGCTTTACCGGCGAGGGACTGGGCATCGCCGCCCACGCAGTCGCCCTGATCGAAGCTGTGTAAGGGGGGCACACACGCATGACACTGAATGCGATCATCGCAAATTTTCAGACCTTTAAAATTGTCGATCTGCTGGATATCATCATCATCGCGTTTCTGATCTACCAGCTGCTGGGCATCATCAACCGCACCCGCGCCGGGCAGCTGGCCAAGGGTGCGCTGCTGGTCATGGTCGTGTATCTGGTGGCCAACACCCTGAATATGCGCACCGTTACATGGCTGCTCAACTCGCTGCTGCAAGTCGGTCTGCTCACCCTTGTGGTGCTGTTCCAGCCGGAGATCCGCCGTGCGCTGGAGCGCATGGGCCAGACTGACCAGTGGGCGTCCAAACTGTTCAACGTAAAGGGGCGCTACAACGACCCCAGCCTGAAGGGCGCGTGGCGCAGCGCCATCATTGCCATCTGTGATGCCGCCGAGCGCTTTTCTGAGACCAAGACCGGCGCGCTCATCGTGCTGGAGCGCCACACCAACCTTTCCGAGATCGTGCGCACCGGCACCCCGGTGAACAGCGCGGTCAATCTGGAAGTGCTGGGCACCATCTTCTACGAGGGCACGCCCCTGCATGACGGTGCCGCCATCATCGAGAACGGCCGCATCAAGGCGGCGGGCTGCGTGCTGCCCCTTTCCAACAATCTGGATCTGGGCAAGGATATGGGCACCCGCCACCGCGCCTGCCTTGGCATTGCGGAAAACTCCGATGCCATTGCCATCGTGGTCAGTGAGGAGACCGGCATCATCTCCATGGCCAAAAATGGTGTGCTGATCCGTCATTTTGACCGCCAGAGCCTGTATACCCGCCTGATCGACGAGATGATCCCCAAGGAGTCCACGGTGGAAAAGAACACCGCCGACAGCTGGGTGGAACAGGCGAAAAAGCTGTGGAACTGGATCAGCCAGAAGGGGGAGGACGAGCAGCAATGAGTAACCAGCCGAACAAGACGAATGGCGCAAAGCCTGCCGTCCGCAAAAAGAAAAATCTTCTGGATGACCGCCGCATCCGGCTGGCACTGTCCGTGCTGGGTGCCATCGTTGCGTGGATGGTGGTCACCATCATCGTCCAGCCCGGCACCACCAACACCATTTATAATGTGCCGGTGGATTACACCTACGACTCCGCTGCCTACACCTCCCGGGGCCTGAGCATCGTCAGCGCCGAGGATAAGACCGTGAACCTGAAGCTCTCCGGCGATGGCTACACCATCGGCGGGCTCAGTGCCTCGGATTTTGTGGTCTACCCGGATTGGTCCAGCGTGCGCGACAGCGGCGAAAAGACCCTGCGGCTGCTGGTGCGCGGCGCAAACGGTCTGCTCAATGGCGTGACCGTGACCATGGAGGGCAGCGACAACACGGTGGATGTGGTGTTTGACGTGGTGGAGGAAAAGACCCTGCCCGTTACCGCTACCACCAACTATCTGCGCATTGCAGACGGCTATATCCTTTACAGTACTGAGGTCTCCAAGGAGACCGTCACCCTGTCCGGCCCCAGCAGCGAGCTGAGCAAGGTGGCTACCTGCACTGCCGAGGCATCCTATGACAGCGAGCTGACCGAGTCGGTCACGCTGGACACCCCCCTGCGCTTCTACACCAGCGGCGGCAAGGAGGTCAAGTTCCAGTACACCACGCTGGAAGAGAGCAACGTGGACGTGACGCTGCAAGTGTACAAGATGGCAACCCTGCCGGTGAAGGTAAACTTTATCAACGCGCCGCGCGGGTTCGATAACTCGGTGCTGAGCTATGCCCTCAGCTGCAAGCAGCTCAAGGTGGCGGGCCCGGCAGAAAAAATCGACGCCTTGTCCACCTTGTCCATCGGCACCATCGACCTTTCCACCTTCAGCCTGAACAAGGTGTACGAGATGCCCATTGAGCTGCCGACAGATATCTATCTGCTGGACAATATCTCCACCATTACAGTCAGCTTTGACTGCTCTGGGCTGGAGACTAAGACCATGAACCTGCCCGCCAGCTGCGTGCAGGTGGTCAACCTGCCCTCTACCTATCAGCTGACGGTGGAGACCGAGCGTCTGATGAACGTCATCCTCTGCGGCCCCAAGGGCGCTATGGAGACCCTGACCCCCGAGCAGGTGGTCATTGAGATCGATGCCGAGGACTTTGCCGTGGCCACGGGTCAGCAGAACATTGCCTGCCGGCTGTATGTGCCCTCCAACGGCAAGATCTTTGCACTGGGCAGCTATGTGCTGCAGTGCCGCATCGAAAGCAACTAAAGTAAAAGGAAAACACAACAAATGATTCTGGTTCGCAACATCCGTCTGCCCCTCTCCGCAGGGGAGCCGCAGGCATTTGAAAAGGCGCTGCACACCCTGCGGGTGCCCCGCAGCAAGGTAGAGCACACCGGCGTGGCAAAGCTATCGGTGGATGCCCGCCACGGCCAGCCCAAGCTGGTGTATACCGTGGCGGTCACCCTGAAGCAGCCCGGGGAGGAAACCGCCCTTGCGGCGCACTGCCCGGACGCCGCCCTGCACAGCCGGGCAGACTTTACCCTGCAATCCGGCACCCAGCCGCTTGCGCACCGCCCCGTGGTGTGCGGACTGGGCCCGGCGGGGCTGTTTGCCGCCCTGCTGCTGGCACGGCAGGGCTACCGCCCCATCGTGCTGGAGCGCGGCCCTGCGCTGGATGCCCGTGTGCAGGCGGTGGAGCACTTTTCTGCCACCGGTCAGCTGGACCCCAACGCCAATATCCAGTTCGGCGAGGGCGGCGCGGGCACCTTCTCGGATGGCAAGCTGACCACCCGCATCGGGGATGAACTGTGTGATTTTGTCACCGAGGTGTTTTTGCAGCACGGTGCCCCGGCAGAGATTGCGTGGAAGCAGAAGCCCCATGTGGGCACAGACCTGCTGCGCGGCGTCATCACCTCCATCCGCAAGGAGATCGAGTCTCTGGGCGGCGAGGTGCACTTCAATACCGCCCTTACCGGGCTGGAACGCAAAAACGGTCAGCTGGTGGGCATCACTACTACAAATGGCAGCTTTGCCTGCGAGACACTGGTGTTTGCGGTGGGGCACTCGGCACGGGATACCTTCAGCATGCTGATGGACAGCGGCCTTGTGCTGGAATGTAAGCCCTTCAGCGTGGGTTTCCGCGCCGAGCATCTGCAAAGCGAGATCGAAAAAAGCCTGTACCACGAGGCTGCCGGGCATCCGGCGCTGCCCCGGGGCGAGTACCAGCTTTCCCAGCACGTCGGCGACCGGTGTGTGTACACCTTCTGTATGTGCCCCGGCGGTCAGGTGGTGGCTTCTGCCAGTGAGGAAGAGCGCGTTGTGACCAACGGCATGAGCTACCACGCCCGCAGCGGCAAAAACGCCAATGCGGCGGTGGTGGTCAGCGTAGGCGGGGCGGATTTTGCAAACGACCCCCGCCGCGCCATCGCCTTTCAGCGGGAGCTCGAAGCAAAAGCCTACGCCGCCGGTCGTGCCGCCGGAGCCTACGCCGCCCCGGCAGAGAATGTGCAAAGCTTTCTGGAGGGGCGCGGGCAGCTGCATATTGGCAGCGTACAGCCCACCTACGACCGCGGCGTGACCGCCGTAGATCTCGGCGCACTGCTGCCCGGGGAACTGGCGGATACCCTGCGGGCGGGTCTGCGCGCCTACGAGCGCAAGATCGCGGGCTACACTGCGCCGGACGCCATCCTGACCGGCCTTGAGACCCGCACCAGCAGCCCGGTGCGGCTCAAGCGGGAAGAGGACTTTGTGTGCACCCAGCTGGCAGGGCTTTACCCCTGCGGCGAGGGTGCGGGATATGCGGGCGGCATTATGAGCGCCGCCGTGGATGGCCTGCGGGTGGCCCGCGCCATCATCAGCCGGTATGCCCCGGCAGAAGGGTGAGAAAATTTTGATGTACGATCGTGAAAACGATAACCGAAATAACGAAGGCCGGCAGGTACAGCAGGAGCTGGAAGACCAGCTGCGCGCCTTTGGCGACACCATGACCGATGCCTTTGCCCACGGCTTTGAGGGCAGGGGCATGGACATCGGCGACCGGGCGTGGGATGTGGGCAAGGCCGCCGTCCATGCAGCCAACTACGGCATCGGAGAGGCCGCAAAGGCCTTCCGGCAGGGGCGCAGAAGCTCCCCCTATGGGGATGCAAAGCAGACCTCCAACGAAGGTGCTGCGGATGCCGACCCCGCCGGGATGCCCGACTGGTTCCGGCAGATCTTTGCAAAGCCGGAGCCTACCCCGGTGGAAAGTATCCGTATCAGCGCAAAAAAACGATATAGCGCAGGCTGCACCCTGCTGGCTGTGGGCATCACCTTTGCGGTGATCTTCGGGCTGGGCGGCATTGGCTGCATCGTGGCGGCGGAGGCCGTTCTGCCCGGCCTTATTACGGAGACCATGATCGGTGACGCGGTGGCCACGGCCGCAGAGGGCGTGACCTATACCTTTACCACCGGCGCTTCTATGGCCACGACGGTGCTGGAGATCACAGGCAATGTGTTGACCCTTGTTGCCTGCGGCTTTGGCGCGATGATCGCCGCCGGTGCCTCCCGGCTGGCGGCCTCCAAAAAGCTGCGCCTGCTGGCAGATACAGCCGAAAAGCTGAACGTACAGAAGGGGCTTTCGGTGGAGATGCTGGCCGACCTGACCCACCAGACCAAGAAAAAAGCGCTGAAAAAGCTGCGCAGCTACATCCATAAGGGCTGGCTGAACGCATGGCTGGACGATGACATCGAGACGCTCTACCTGACGGCAGAGGACTACCGCGCCGCCAAGGAGAAAGCTGCCGCTGCCGCCGTGCAGCCGCAGCCGGAAAAGGTGGAAACCGGCGATGCTCCGCTCAATCTCGATACCGCCCGCCGCTTTGCCGCTGTATTGGAAAAAGAGCAGCAGCTCATGCAGGACGCGCAGGCACGGGAAGAACTGGCCGCGATGCACAAGACCACTACCGCCATCTGCGACTGGCTGGAGGCGCACCCGGAAAGCCAGCCCAAGACCCGCCGCTTTGCGGAATATTATATTCCCACCACCCTCAAGCTGCTGCACACCTACAACGACGTGCAGGGGCAGCAGGGGGAAAACGCCGAGACCATCCGCCGGGATATCGCAGGCATCCTGCATACCTTGAATCAGGCGTATGAGAACCTGTACAACAATCTGCTTTCGGACGTAGCCATGGATATTTCTTCCGAGATCGCCGCTTTGCAGGGAATGCTGGCCAACGACGGCCTGACCGGGAGGGAATTTGAATGACCTACCGTGCTTGGGAACAAAAACCGCTGGACCGCACCGCTGTGAGGGAGCTGACCGCCGCCATTGCCGAGCAGGCAGCGGCGCAGCTGGAAGAGCAGGCCATGGACGAAGCGCCGTGGTCAGACGAAAAATATAAGGCTGTGCTGGCGGCGCAGCAAAAGGAAAACGCCCTGCTGGCGGGCATCCTTGCCGCCCGGGGCATCACCGACCCCGCCGAGGCGCTGACCTTACTGGCAGGGGAGGAAGAACTTTCCGACCCCGCGCTGCTGACCGATATGGACGCTGCCTGTCAGCGCATCTGGCGGGCTATCGACAACGGCGAGACCATCGCGGTTTTTGGTGATTACGATGTGGACGGCGTGACCGCCACCGCCCTGCTGTACCAGCATCTCAAGGGCATGGGCGCGACCGTCAAGTGTATGCTGCCCAGCCGCGAGGGGGACGGCTACGGCCTGTCCAAAAACGCCATCCAGTCCATGCACAACAAGGGCTGCACTCTCATCGTGACGGTGGATAACGGCATCTCTGCCGTGGAAGAAGCCGAGTTTGCGGCTTCGCTGGGCATGGATTTGATCATCACTGACCACCATCTGCCGCCGGAGACTTTGCCCAAGGCCGTGGCCGTGGTGGACCCCCGCCGGGAGGATGACCACAGCCCCTTCAAGGGTCTGTGCGGCGCGGGCGTAGCCTTCAAGCTTTGTGCCGCGCTGGACGGTTGCCCGCCGGAGGAGATGCTGGATTACTGCGGCGACCTTGCCGCCGTGGGCACGGTGGCGGACGTGATGCCGCTGGTAGGGGAGAACCGCACCCTTGTCAAGGCCGGCCTGCAGCAGCTGCAGCAGACCGACCGCCCCGGCTTTGGGGCACTTTTAGAGGAAGTCGGCCTTGCGGGCAAGCCCATCACTGCCGAGAATATCAGCTACGCCATCGCGCCCCGCATCAATGCGGCAGGCCGCATGGATAACGCCGTTACCGCTTTGCAGCTGGTGCTCTGCGAGGACCCGGACAGGGCCGAGGAACTGGCGCATAAGCTCAATGAGATCAACGCTCACCGGCAGGAGACCGAGCAGCAGATCTTCAAAGCCGCCGAGGAGCTGCTGGAACAGCAGCCCGAGCGGCTGGACGACCGCATCATGCTGCTGTGGGGACGGGACTGGCACCCCGGCGTCATCGGCATCGTGGCGTCCCGGCTGGTGGAACGCACCGGCCGCCCGGTCATTGTGGTCACCATTGATGAGCATGGCGAGGGCAAGGGCAGCGGGCGCAGTGTGCAGGGCTTCAACCTGCACGCCTGCATCGGCTCCTGCGCCGACCTTCTGGTGCGCTATGGCGGTCACGCCATGGCGGCGGGACTTTCCGTCCGGGAAGAAAACCTGCCCGAACTGCGCCGCCGCCTGAATGAGTGGGCGGCCCGGGAGTGCCCGGTGCTGCACACCCCGCCCCTTACTTGTGATGTGACCATCCATCTGGACCGTATCACGGTGGAAAGCGTGCGGCACTTGGATCAGCTGGCACCCTACGGAGCGGAGAACCCCACCCCGGTGTTCCTGCTGCAAAGCGCCGTGGTGGACGGTGTATACCCGGTATCGGAAGGGCGGCACAGCCGCCTGCGGCTGCGGCAGGGCAATAGCTGCCTGTACGCCGTCTGGTTCGGGATGCCAGCCGAGCAGCTGCCCTATGCGCTGGGCGATGTGGTGGATGCGGCACTGAACCTTTCGGTGTACGAGTCTGCCCGGGGCGCGCAGCTCTCCGGCCGCATCATCGACCTGCACCCGGCAGGGCTGGGCGCAGAGCTGGCGCGGCAGGCTGCACTGGTGCAGGCGCTGCGCCGGGGCACCCCCCTGACCGAAGAACAAAAGAAACAGATCGCCCCCGCCCGCACGGATATCATTGCCGTGTACCGGGAATTGCAGTCCCGTCGCTGGCACGCTGAGGACCTGCAGCCCCTGTGCGCAAAGCTGGGCGAGGAGCAGACCGGCAAAACGCTGGTGGCAGTTGCCGCTTTGGAGCAGGTGGGGCTGATCACCGCAGCGGAAAAAGGCGGGGCAAAGTTCTGGGAGCTGGTGCCGACAGCAGGCAAAAAGAACCTTGCTGATGCCCCCATCCTGAAATGTCTGGAGGAACTATAAATGCCTGAGGGAAAGAAAAACACCGCCCCGGCTCCGGTACGGGACGAGGACGGCTACTCTGCCAAGACCCACCTGCACCAGCCGGTGCAGGAGACCGCCACCGTAGCCGCTACGGCGCTGCTGGCAGATGCACCGGAGGGGGCGCTGCCCTCTGAGGTGCGCCCGGAGATCGTAACATGGGAAAAGCTGTGCGAGGCCATTCAGGCCAGCGGCAAGGCCTACAATATGGAGATGATCCAAAAAGCCTACGAGCTGGCCAACAACGCCCACAACGGTGTGTGCCGCCGCAGCGGCGAGCCCTATATCTGCCACCCGCTGGCAGTTGCCCGGCTGGTGCTGGATCTGGGCATGGACTCCGAGAGCATCGCCGCCGCCCTGCTGCATGACGTAGTGGAGGATACCCCCACCACGCTGGACGACCTGAAAGCCGCCTTTGGCGAGGAAGTGGCACTGCTGGTGGACGGCGTGACCAAGCTGACCAAGATCCAGTTCTCCAATATTGAGGAGTTACAGGCCGAGAACCTGCGCAAGATGCTGCTGGCTATGAGCCGCGATGTGCGCGTGATGATCATCAAGCTGTGCGACCGGCTGCATAATATGCGCACCGGCGACGCTTGGCCGGAGCAGAAACGCCGCGATAAGGCTCGCGAAACCATGGAGGTGTACGCCCCCATCGCCAACCGCCTTGGCATCCTGAACGTCAAGGAGGAGCTGGAGGATCGCAGCCTGCATTATCTGGACCCTGTGGGCTATTCCGAGATCAGCCGGATGCTCAGCGAGCGCGCCGGTGAGGAGTTTTTGATCAAGGTTTCCGGCGTCATTGAGCGCCGTCTGGTGGAAAGCGGCATCGAGGGTGCCACCATCAAGCGCCGGGTCAAGAGCATCTACGGCATCTACCGCAAGACCATCATGCAGAATAAGTCCTTTGACGAGATCTATGATATCTACGCAGTTCGTGTCATTCTGGATTCTCTGGCCGAGTGTTACAGCACCCTTGGCCTCATCCACGATATGTACCATCCGCTGCCCAACCGCTTTAAGGACTATATCTCCACCCCCAAGCCCAATGGCTACCAGAGCCTGCATACCACCGTCATCGGGCACGAGGGCATCCCCTTTGAGGTGCAGATCCGCACCCGCAAAATGGACGAGCAGGCCGAGTACGGCGTTGCCGCCCACTGGAAGTACAAGGAAGGCCGCGAAGGCCACGATAAGCTGGACGACCGTCTGGCATGGGTCAGCCAGCTGCTGGAAAACCAGCGCCTGAGCGAGGATTCCGGCAACCTGCTCCACGATTTAAAGAGCGACCTTCTGCCGGAAGAGGTGTTCGCCTTTACCCCCAAGGGCGATGTCATCAACCTGCCCACCGGTGCTACCTGCATCGACTTTGCCTACGCCATCCATTCGGCGGTGGGCAACCGCATGGTGGGCTGTAAGGTGAACAACCGCATGGTGCCCATCGACCATGTGGTGGCTACCGGCGAGATCATTGAGGTGCTGCTGGGCCCGGCAGATAAGGGCCCCAGCCGCGACTGGCTCAAGATTGTGCGCACCAGCGAGGCCAAGAGCAAGATCCGCAACTGGTTCAAGAAGATGCGCCGGGAAGAGAATATCCAGCAGGGACGGGACGCCTTGGCCAAGGAGCTGCGCCGCGAGATGATCATCATCCCGGATGACCAGCTGGATGACTTTATCGACAGCTGCTCCCGCCGCATGCGTCAGAACAACGCCGAGGAGCTGTACGCCGCCATCGGCTACGGCGGCATGACCATTGCCAACTGCCTGCCAAAGCTCAAGGAAGAGTGGCAGAAGCTCAAGGCTGCCGAGGCCGAAGAGAATAAGTCGGTGGAGGATCTGCCCAAGGTGGACCTGAGCCGCGTTCACGCCACCGACGGCGTGGTGGTGGAGGGCTTCGATAACACCCCCATCAAGTTTGCCAAGTGCTGCAGCCCGCTGCCCGGCGACCCCATCGTGGGCTTTATCACACGCGGTTTCGGCGTTTCCATTCACAAGCAGACCTGCGCCAACGCCGTTGCCAGCATGAAGGATCCCTCCAACGCGCCCCGCTGGGTCAAGGCATACTGGGCAGACAGCGTCAAGGACAGCTACAAGGCCGGGCTGGAGATCATTGCCCTGAACCGTAACGAGCTGCTGCAGGATGTGCTCAGCGCTCTGGCCGACATCCGGGTGCCCATCTATGCCATGAACGCCCGTCAGGTAGAAAACAACTGCGCCGTGGTCAGCCTGACCATCGGCATCAACAATACTGAGCACCTCAACCGTGTGGTGGCGCGCCTTTCCAAGGTGCGGGACGTGCTCAAGGTGACAAGGAGTTAACGCAATGCGAGCAGTTATTCAGGCCGTATCCTCCGCCAGTGTGCGGGTGGAAGGCGGCGAGCCCCGCGCCATTGGGCCGGGCATCATGATCCTGCTGGGGGTCAGGGACACCGATACACTGGACATCGTGCCAAAACTTGCCGATAAATGCGCGGGTCTGCGCATTTTCCCGGATGCCGAGGGCAAGCTGAACCTGAGCGCCCGGGATCTGGGCTATTCCGCGCTGGTGGTCAGCCAGTTCACCCTTTACGGCGACACCAAAAAGGGCTACCGTCCCAGCTTTATCAAGGCTGCAAAGCCGCCCCTCTCGGTGGATGCCTACGAGCTGTTCCTTGCCGAGATGGGCAAGCACGGCCTCAAGGACGTGCAGCACGGCGAGTTCGGCACCCATATGCAGGTGTCGCTGGTGAACGAAGGCCCCTGCACCATCATTATTGATACCGACGAGTGGAAAAAGAAGGAGTAACGATGCAAGGCTTTCACATTCCTGCGGCACCGCCGCTGTATACCAACACCTTTCTGCTCATCTCCGATGCAGGCCATGCTGTGGTCATCGACCCGGCGGCAGAGGCGCACAGCTACGACGAAATTTTAAAGCAGCACAACGCCACCCTTACCACTATTCTGTGCACCCACGGCCACTACGACCATGTGGGTAGTGCGGCTGCGCTGAAAGCCGAGTGGAACGCCACCCTCTACTGTGAAAAGGCAGACCTTGCCGGCGACCGGATGTACCCGCTTTCCGCTGCGGACTGCGGCTATACAGAAGGGGAGCAGATCGCGGTGGACGAACTGCGCTTTACCGCGTGGCACACCCCCGGCCACACTCCCGGCAGCGTGGTGCTGCTGTGCGGCGAGCATCTGTTCTGCGGCGATACGCTGTTTGCAGGCAGCATCGGCCGCACCGATCTGGAGGGCGGCAGCAGCGCACAGATGGCAGACAGCTTGCGCAAGCTGGCACAGCTGCCCATCCCCCGCGAAACACAGGTGCTGCCCGGCCATGGCGAATTTTCTACCTTTGGCGCGGAGCTGGACAACAACTACTATATCCGCAGCGCCCTGCGCGGCGGCAACGACATTTTTTAAAGAGAGAACGACATGAAGATCTATATCACTGGGCTGCCCTCCGGGTACGAGGTGGAGCACCTTGCCCGCCTGTTTTACCCCATGGCACCCTTGACCCTGACCCCGCCGGAGCCTGCTGAGGACTGCCTGTGGGCAGAAAAGACCGATACCGGTCTGCGGGTGCTGGTGCGGCAGGGGGAAAAGAGCAAAACGCTGGAAGCCCCGCTGCCGCTGCCGGTGGAGCAGGGCGGCGAAACCCCGGAGTTTGCCCTTGCCAGCCTGACTTATGACCTGCTGCGCTCGTGGACGGGCATCCGCCCGCCTTGGGGCAAGATGACCGGTGTGCGCCCGGTGCGGCTGATCCATGATAAGCGCGCCGCCGGGTGGAGCGCAGAGCAGATCGACCGTTTCTTCTTACAGCGGTTCGACTGCTCGAAGCAAAAAAACGAAATGGCGAAGGAAATTGCCGACCTGCAGGAGCCGATCTTGCAGCTGGGCAGTGCACCCAAGACGTACAGTCTGTATATCGGCATCCCGTTCTGCCCCTCCCGGTGCAGCTATTGCAGCTTTGTCAGCTGCAATCTGGACCGCGACCGTAAGCTGGTGCAGCCCTATGTGGACTGCCTGTGCAAAGAGGTTGCAGAGATCCGGGTGCAGGCCGAGCGAGCGGGGCTGACCTTGTGCAGCATCTACATCGGCGGCGGTACACCCACCAGCCTTTCCGCTGCCCAGCTGCGGCAGCTCATGGGCACCGTGCGGGAGAATTTTGACCTGACCAAGGTCGTAGAATATACCGTAGAGGCAGGCCGCCCGGACTGCACCGACGCCGAAAAGCTGGCAGTCATCAAGGAATACGGCGCTACCCGCATCTCCATCAACCCCCAGACCTTCTCGAACACGGTGCTGGCTAACATCGGCCGCAAGCACTCGGCACAGGATATTCTGGATTGCTACGCCGATGCCCGCCGCGCCGGGCACGAGGACATCAACATGGACCTCATCGCCGGGCTGCCCGGGGATACAGTGGAGGGCTTTGAGCACAGCCTGCGGCAGGCCATTGCCTTGCAGCCGGAGAACATCACTGTCCACACCCTTACCCTCAAGCGGGCGTCCCGCATCGTCATCGAGGATCAGAAGGAGAACGACTACGCGGACGTAGCCGCCATGCTGGAAAAATGCCATCTGCTGGCCGAAGCGGGCTACCGCCCCTATTACCTCTACCGGCAGAAGAATACGCTGCAGAATCTGGAAAACGTGGGCTGGTGCAAGCCGGGCCACGAGGGTTACTATAATATCTATATCATGGAGGAAGTCCAGACCATCCTCTCGGCCGGTGCGGGTGGCAGCACCAAACTGGTAGCCGATGGGGGCAAACGGATGCAGCGCATCTTCAATTTTAAGTATCCGAACGAGTATATCCAGCGCTTTGCGGAGGTACTGGACCGGAAAAAAGGAGTGGCTGAGTTTTATGATCACGATCTGGGTACCGAAACGACTGGTTGAAGTAGACCTCTATAATGTAGCAGCCCGCAGCCCGCAGGCGCTGGCCGAGCTGAGCGAGAACAGCTACGCCCGGCGGGTGCAGTATGCTGCCCAGAAGGTGCGCGGCTCCGGGGCAAAGATCGTTATGCTGACCGGACCTTCCGCCAGCGGCAAGACCACCAGCGCCCACTGTCTGGCAAAGGCTCTGGTGCAGCAGGGCACCCCGGCACAGGTAGTCAGTCTGGACAACTTTTTTAAAGGCGCTGCCTACTACCCCAAAATGCCGGACGGCACGCTGGACTACGAAAACCTTGAAACGCTGGATCTGCCTCTGATCAAGCAGTGCCTGCACCAGCTCAGCGAGACCGGCAAGACCGAGCTGCCCATCTATGATTTTGCCACCGAGCAGCGCTCTGCCGCGGTGGAACCCATCGATCTGCAGGGCGGTGTGTGCATCGTGGAGGGTATCCATGCTCTGAACCCGGAGCTGACCGGCCTTGTGCCGGACGACCAGATCTACCGCATCTACGCCGGTCTGCGGGAGGAATACTGCATTGACGGCCGCCGGGTCATCAATACGCAGGATATCCGCCTGTGCCGTCGCACCCTGCGGGATGCCGCAGCCCGTGGCCGCAGCCCCGCCAAGACCCTTTCTATGTGGGACAGGGTGCTGGACGGTGAGACCCGCTATATCAAGGGCTTCAAGACCACCGCAGACTTCCTGCTGGACACCTCCTTTACCTACGAGCTGGGACTGATCTCCCGGCTGCTGGGCGAGGTGCGCCGTCAGTTCACGCTGGAAGGCCATAACGCAGAGCTGTGGGACGAGACTGCCCGCCGGTTTGAGCAGGTGGATCCGCTGCCGCTGGAACTGCTGCCCGCCGATAGTATGCTGTGCGAGTTTTATGGCAGCCGCACCTAACCGGTGAAAAATGCGTAAAATTTGTTTCCAAACCAGCACCAAACTGTAAAAATTGCGGGGCATTCGTTGCAATTGCCATAACGCTGCGCTATAATGGGAATACAACCCCGGTATGGCGCGGGATGCGCCGCTATCTGCAGAGAATACTGCCAGAATAAGAGAGGTGTCTTTTATGGATTTTAACAAGATCAAAGCAATGGGTCTGGAATATGCCGAAAAGGGCAAGAACGCCGCCATGGATCTGGCCGAAAAGGGCAAGACGCAGGCGCTGCTGGTCAACGAGCAGGGTAAGCTGCTCAAGGCACAGCGTCAGCTGGGTGCACTGGTGTACAGCCTTGCCAAGGGCAAGGAGGAAAACCAGCCGCTGGTGGATAAATACATCGAGATGATCGATACCATCGAGCAGGAGATCACCCGCCTGAAGGCTACCCTGACCCCTGCCGAGGCTTCTGAGGTGGACTACGAAGCCCCCGTGGAGGAGGCAGAAGAAGCTGCCCCGGAAGAGCCCGCTCAGCCTGCCCGCAAGACCTGCCCGCAGTGCGGCGCGCCCGTCTCGGATGATGCGCTGTTCTGCAATAAGTGCGGCGCACAGCTGTAAGCCGATAACCGGAAAACTTTGCAACAGGGCGGTATCCCCCACAGGATGCCGCCTGTTTTTGTGAAAAGCGCAGAAAACCATGAACAAAGCGGGGAAATTGCGGTTTTTTGCTTGAAAAACCGCAGCGGCTGCGGTAGAATCTACAATATCTTTTTGAAAAGGAGATGGAACGTGTGCTGGACTGGAACCCACAGCCGCCCTATACGGCGGAGCAGCTGCTGCAGGTGATCCGCATCCTGCGGGACCCGGAAAACGGCTGCCCGTGGGATAAAGTGCAGACCCATGCTTCCATCCGCAAAAATTTTCTGGAAGAAACCTGCGAAGCGCTGGAAGCCATTGACGCAGACGACGCCGTTCTGCTCCGGGAGGAGCTGGGAGACGTGCTGATGCAGGTGGTGTTCCACGCCGCCATGGAGGAAGAGCGGGGACGCTTTACCTTTGAGGATGTGTGCCGCAACGTCTGCGAAAAGCTGGTGTTCCGGCACCCCAACATTTTTGCATCCTCCGCAGCGGAAAACGCCGGTATAAATGGCTGGGATGCGCTCAAAAATAAGGAAAAGGGACGTACCACCCTTGCCGACGAGTTGGCCACTGTGCCCGCTACGCTGCCCGCGCTCATGCGGGCGCAAAAGCTGCAAAAGCGTGCCGCCGGGCATGGCCTTGGGCAGCAGGATGCAGCCGCAGCGCAGCATCAGCTGGAAGCCGCCGTGCAGGACTTTGGCAAGGCAGGCGCCGCCGCAAAGCAGGAAGCCGCAGGCCAGCTGCTGTTTGCAGCGGTGAACGCCGCCCGGCTTGCGGGGGTGGATGCAGAAGAAGCACTGACCTTTGCATCCAAGCGCTTTGCACAGCAGTGTCTGGAACAGGAACAACGCGGTACTCAGGTCGAATGACCTGCTCCGATAGAACGAGAGAATTCAAGACAAACATCAGATGGAGGCAAATAATATGACCAAGACCGACTTGATCGCACAGGTTGCGGCAAACACCGAAATGAGCAAGAAGAGCGCTGAGCAGGCTGTCAACGCTGTTTTTGAAGCACTGGGCAAGGCAATGACCGAGGGCGAAAAGATCAGCATCTCCGGCTTTGGCACCTTTGAAGTGCGCGAGCGCGCCGAGCGTCAGGGCATCAACCCCCGCACCCGCGAGCCCATCACCATTGCTGCTTCCCGCAGCATCGTGTTCAAGCCCGGCAAGTCCCTGAAGGACACCCTGTAATCGGTTCTGTCACGCCGCCGCTGCCTGCACAAGGTGCGGCGGCTTTTTTGCTAAGGTGTATCTGAAAACAAAGAAAATGACGAATATTTCGCAAGCACAAGCGGGATTTAAGGCAAATAGCCGCAGGAATCCTTTGTGGATTTCAAGGCTGTTTAACGCAAAAGCCAGCTGTGCTTGTAGAAATAGACTAAATTTTCGACTTTTCAGATACACCCTAAGAAGAAAGGAATAACGCCAATGCGTCTGGATAAATATCTCAAGGTCTCCCGTCTCATCAAGCGCCGCACCGTGGCAAACGAGGTGGCGGATGCAGGCCGCATCCTCATCAACGGCAAGGTGGCAAAGGCCAGTCAGGCTGTCAACGCCGGGGACATCATCGAGGTCACCTTCGGCAACCGTCCCATCAAGGTGCGGGTGCTCTCGGATGTGGAGCCCCGCACCAAGGACGTTGCCCGCGAGATGTACGAGGTGATCGCGGAATAACCGCCCGCCCTGCCCGCATACAATGCTGGCAGAGGGGGACTGCCTATGGAAAAAGCTGCCGCAAAGCCGCCGCTGCCCCATGATCTGATCTTGGAAAGCCGCAGCAGGCTGACCGTCACAGGAGTGCAAAAGGTGCTGCATTGCAGCGCCGAAAGCGCCGCGCTGGAGACCGGCAAGGGTATTCTGCATCTGTCCGGCGCGCAGATCAGTATGCAGACGCTGGACTTGGAAGCAGGGGAAGCAAAGCTGACCGGGCGGTTCGATGGGCTGGAGTACACCGCCGCCCGCGCAGCCGGGGGCTTTTGGCACCGGCTGCTGCGCTGATGGTACAGGTTCTGCTGCCCGCCCGGCTCTTGCAGGAAGCAGCCGCCTGTGCTGCGCTGGGCGCTGCCCTTGGCGCGGCGCGGGCGTTTTTGCCGGTGCGGGGCAGGGCGGTATTTGTGCCGGATGTGCTGCTTTCCGGCGCGGTACTGCTGGCGTGCCAGAGCTACGCCGCCGGGTACAGCAAAGCGGGCGTGCTGCGATGGTACATGGTGCTGGCAGCCTTTGCTGCCGCCCTTTGCGCTGCCGGGGTGCTGGGTGTCCCGCTGCGGGCGCTGGGGCGGGGGATAGGGGCTGTTTTGCGCCTGCCCGGCCGTATTTTACACCGTTTTGCGTTGCAGCCCTTGCGCCGCCGCCGCGCTGCGGCCAAAACTGCCCGCAAATTACGCCGGAACGCGGAAAGAACCGCAAAAAAATCCAAAAAGAACTTGCCAAACCAGCGGGCATTGTTGTATAATTCAAACGTATCAAAGTAAGAGAACAGACGCAGAAGGTCTGCTGTTCAGACAGGAGCGTAAGGCAATGACGAATACGGGACGCAAAAAGCGCAGAAAGAATGCAGTGGTCACCATGGCGTTCCGCCTGTTTTTCGTGCTGCTTTTGCTGAGTATGCTGGCGGCTTATATCTCCAATCAGGTCACCATCAGCTCCAAGCGGGCAGAACTGGAAACACTGAACGAACAGGTGGCGCAGCAACAGACGGAAAATCAGGAACTGCAGCGCGTACTGAGCGGCGATGCCGACCAGATCACTGAATGGGTCGCACGCGACTCTTACAACTACGCCGCACCCAACGAGCGCATCTTTGTGGATGTGACCGGTAACTGACCACGCGGCAGGTCGAGAGTATTTGGAAAGCAAGGAGTATTGAGTTTTGGCAATTGAGGTAGGGAACGTATTCGAAGGCCGCGTGACCGGTGTAAAGCCCTTTGGCGCATTTGTTGCGCTGCCGGAGGGGCGTGTCGGCATGGTCCACATTTCCGAGGTATCTAACGAATTTGTGCAGGATATCAACACCGTGCTGCACGATGGCGACGAGGTTAAGGTGCAGGTCATCAACATTGCACCGGACGGCAAGATCGCGCTGTCCATCAAGCGGCTGCTGCCCCCGGCTCCGCGTCAGCCCCGGGAAGGCCACCCCGCAGGCCCCCGTCCGGGCGGTTTCCGCAATGGGCAGGAGGGTGGACGCTCCGGCGGTCGCGGCGCAGGCCGTGCCCCCCGTGAGGGCGGCAGAGGCCCTGCCCGGGAGGCTGCACCCCGCGTGTGGCAGCCCAAAGCACCTGCCCGCTCCGACAACCTGAGCTTTGAGGACATGATGAGCCGCTTCAAGAGCCAGAGCGAGGAGAAAATGGCAGATCTTGATCACGAGACCAACAACCGCCGGGGCGGCGGCTACGCGCCCCGCAGCCGCCGTGGCCGCTGAGCCATTGCATCAGCTGGGATCACAAGGAACACAGGCAGGCCTGTCCCCGGTCGGACAGGTCTGTTTTTTCGGTACAGAACAGAAAGGAACTACCATGCCCGCAAAATTTGAACTGATCGCGCCCTGCTTTTTCGGGTGCGAATCCACCGCTAAATTTGAGCTGACCCGCATCGGCGCAGAGAACATCCGGGTGGAGGATGGCCGTCTGAGCTTCTGCGGCGGGGCAGAGATGATCGCCGCCGCAAACCTCAACCTGCGCACCGTGGAGCGCGTGATGCTGCTGCTGGCACGTTACAAGGCCACCACCTTCGACGAGCTGTTCGACGGCGTGTACTCCATCCCGTGGGAGGAGTTTCTGCCCGCGGACGCTGCTTTCCCGGTCACCGGTTCTTCCCTGAACAGCCAGCTGACCAGCATCCCCGCCTGCCAGAGCGTCATCAAAAAGGCAGTGGTCAAGCGCCTGATGAAGGGCCACCGCACCACCGTGCTGCCCGAGAGCGGCGTAGAGTACAAGGTGCGCTTTATGCTGCGCAAAAATGTGTGCGAGATCATGCTGGACACCACCGGCGAGGGTCTGCACAAGCGCGGTTACCGCCGCAACGCCATGGAAGCCCCCCTGCGTGAGACGCTGGCGGCGACCATTGCCGACCTTGGCCGTGTGCGCCGCGACAGTCTGGTGGAAGATCCCTTCTGCGGCAGCGGCACGCTGCTGATCGAAGCCGCACAGAAGGCCATGAACATCGCTCCGGGTCTGAAGCGCCGCTTTGCCGCTGAGCGTTACAGCTTTGTGCCCGCTGCCCTGTGGGCAGAGCAGCGCCAGAAGGCACTGGCAGAGTCCAAGCTGGACGTGGGCTTTGAAGCCTTCGGCTACGATATCGACCCCGCCGCCGTGGCACAGGCCAACGCCAACGCCAAGCTGGCGGGTGTGGAGAACCGCTGCCACTTTGAGGTGGCCGATGTTGCCACCTTTGCCGCAAAGCCGGAGGCTATCGTGCTGACGAACCCTCCCTATGGTGAGCGTCTGGGCACCATTGAAGGCGCTGCCAAGCTGGCGCGCACGCTGGGACAGCAGATGGAAGCAAACCCCTGCGCCGGTCTGTACGCCATTACCGCCGATATGGACTTTGAACTGCACTACGGCAAGCGCGCCAACAAGCGCCGCAAGGTGTACAACGGCATGATCCCCTGCCAGCTGTATATGTACTATAACGCCCCCAAGACCGAAAAGATGGCAAAGCCCATGCCCAAATCCGGCTTTGACGGCAAGCGCACCCATTTTGAAAAGAAGTAAGGCCATTTGACTGCCCGCCCGGCAGACATTGCACTGAAAAAGTGTGTCTTTTCCCGGGAAAATCCGGCACAAACACCCGCAGATCATCTTTTGCTGAAAAGAGACGGTCTGCGGGTATTTTTAATAGAAAAATAGATTTCACAAAATTCGGCATAATGACAAATTACAGCAGTTTTTGCATCCGGTAGTTGCGTTGCCGAACAAAAAGGATTATACTAACCTTATTGACCGCAGGATACAAAAACTGTACAGAAAGGATGGCTGGCTCTTATGAAGGGACGGATGCGGCCCTACCTGCCGGAACTGACGATCCGGGATTACAACACCTATATGCGTTATCTCCGCGGGGTGCGGCGGCAGATGTATAAGTCTTACGGCTTCTACGCCTGCCATCTGCTGCGCACCAACGGGGTGCTGTTTGCCATCCTGTCCGACAGTCTGGCGGGGCGTATGCCCACCTGCAAACGGCAGCGGGTGCCCGGTACGCCGTTCCAGCGCAGCATGATGTGCCAGACGCTGGGCATCCGGCAGGCGGCGCAGACGGAGATCTTGATGGGCTGGCATAACCTGCAGGACCGCAAGTATAGCGAGCTGCGCCCGGCAAAGCGCGTGCGCCGCGCAGTGGACAAGCTGCTTCTGCGCCGCGCCTACGAGAAAGCCCGGCAGGAAAACCCGGCGCTGGAGCGGCTGTTTGCGCAGGAGCGGGAGCAGGCGGTGGTGCAGATGAACCTGAGCGCCAAAAACTACGCCCTTGCGGCTGAGCCCATGAGCAACATCTACGGCGCTTTGTACTCTACGCTGGCTACGGACGATCCAAACCAGCGCAAGAGTATGCGGTATATCGGCAGCTGCATCGGCCGCATCTTCTATCTGCTGGACAAGGCCGAGCGCTTTGAAGCCGACCGCCGCAACGGTCAGTACAACGTGTTTGTGGTCAACGAGCTCAACGGACAGGCTGCCGCCATAGAGAACGCCCGGCGGCAGGCACTGGCTGCGGTCAACGATCTGATGCGGGCATACAAGATGCTGGATCTCAAGTTGAACGACACCCTGCTGAACAATATCATGATCCTGGGCCTGCAGCACGCGGTCTACCCGCTGGAGCAGGATGTAGATACCGAAAAATGGGAGATCCCATGAAAAAACGAAAAAGCAAAAGCTGGGCCATGGCCTACTGCGGCATGGCGGCGGCACTGTGTGTGGCACTGATGCTGTTGGGCACCATCATCCCCATAGCCATGTTCATTGCACCGGCGGTGGCCAGCTTTCTCATTGCAACGGTGTGCATGGAGTGCGGCATCACTATGGCATGGACGGCCTACGCCGCCGTCAGCCTGCTGGGGCTGCTCTTTGTGCCGGATAAAGAGATCGCCCTGATCTTCACGGTGCTGCTGGGCTATTACCCGCTGGTAAAGCCCCGGTTTGACCGCATCCGTCCCCGGGCATTGCAGCTGGTGTGTAAGCTGCTGCTGTGCAACGCGGCGGTGCTGGCGATGTACGGTCTGCTGCTTGTGCTGGTACCGGCGGGCAGCGTCTCGCAGGAGCTGCGCACCACTGCGCTGGCAATGACCCTGCTCACGCTGGCTATGGGAAATGTAGCCTTTGCCCTGTACGACCGCGCACTGTGCAATATGCTGCTGCTGTACAAGCTGAAGTGGCAGCCCAAGCTGCATAAAATGCTGGGAATGCATTGAGCAAAAAACATTGAAAGAAGGAATGTGTACCACAAGCTGACGCAAAGCGCCGGGCCACACGGGTGACAGCCGTGAGGGTGACGAGGAGAGGAATCATCGAAAGATTCGGCGGATGTTTCTCCGGCTGAGGGCTATACCAGCCGCAGAACAGGGCAAAAACCGGCAGCAATACCGGAACAGAACCCTGCAAAGAAAGCCATACAAGAACATAGACTTTGATAGAGGAAACTGACTGTGCAGCAGCGCATTTCGGCGCGCCGCAGTCGGTCTGGAGGTATTTTGTATGTGTGGCATTGTAGGTTATGTTGGTATGCGCAGCGCCCAGCAGGTGCTGCTGGACGGTCTGGAGAAGCTGGAGTACCGCGGGTACGATTCTGCCGGTGTGGCGCTCACCCAGCGGGATGGGATCCGCGTGGTCAAAAGCAAGGGGCGGCTTTCCACCCTGCGCAGCAAGCTGGAAGAGCTGTCGCTGCCCCAGAGCAGCTGTGGCATCGGTCATACCCGCTGGGCGACCCACGGCGAGCCCAGCGACGTGAACAGCCACCCGCACTCCACGCCCCGGGTCAGCATCGTGCATAACGGCATCATTGAAAACTACGGCGCTTTAAAGGAGCGCCTGATTGCTAAAGGCTACACCTTTGCCAGCGAGACCGACACCGAGGTGCTGGTAAAGCTCATCGACAGCTGCTATCATGGTGAGCCGCTGCAGGCATTGCAGGCTGCGCTTGCCAAGGTGCGGGGCAGCTACGCACTGGCAGTGCTGTTCAAGGACTACCCGGACACCATCTTTGCGGTCAAGCGGGAAAGCCCACTCATTGTGGGCTGGGGCGAGGGCGAAAATTTTGTGGCTTCGGATATCCCGGCACTGCTCAAGTACACCCGCCGGTACAGCGTGCTGGAAGAAGGGGACATGGCTGTGTGCACGGCACAGGGCATCCACTTCTATAACGAGTTCGGCGAGGCAGTCGAGCGCGCAGAGCTGACCGCAGACTGGGACATGGAAGCTGCCGAAAAGGGCGGTTACCCCCACTTTATGCTCAAGGAGATCAACGAGCAGCCCGCCGCCATCACGGCAACAGTCAGCCCCCGGGTGGAGAACGGCCTGCCGGATCTGCGCATCCCGGAACTGACAGACGAAAAGCTGCGCAGCATAGGCACGGTGCATCTGGTGGGCTGCGGTACAGCCATGCACGCCGGTATGGTGGGCAAGACCGCCATCGAGACGCTGGCACGGGTGCCCGCAGAGGTGGATATCGCCAGCGAGTTCCGCTACCGCGACCCCATTCTGAAGCCGGAGGATCTGGTCATCATTATCAGCCAGTCCGGCGAGACCAGCGATACGCTGGCTGCTCTCAAGCTGGCTAAGAGCCGGGGCGTGCCGGTGCTTGCTATCGTGAACGTGGTGGGCAGCAGCATTGCCCGGGCAGCGGACTACGTCATGTACACCTACGCCGGGCCGGAGATCGCGGTGGCGTCCACCAAGGCCTATATGGTGCAGCTGTGCGTGCTGTACCTGTTTGCCCTGCGCTTGGCCTACGCGCGCGGGCAGCTGACCGAAGAAAAGACCAAGTACTACACCGCCCAGCTGCTGCACGCATCCGAGGTCATCAAGCCCCGCCTTGCGGACTGCGAGCAGATCAAGTACCTTGCCAGCCGCTATGTGAACACCCAGAGCTGCTTTTTCATCGGGCGCGGGTTCGACTACGCCCTCTCGCTGGAGGGCAGCCTGAAGCTGAAGGAGATCAGCTATGTGCACTCGGATGCTTACGCGGCAGGCGAGCTGAAGCACGGCACTATCAGTCTGATCACGGACGGAGTGCCGGTGATTGCGCTGGCTACCCAGAAAAACGTCTACGAAAAGACCATCTCCAACGCCAAGGAGACCCGCAGCCGCGGGGCACGGGTGCTGCTGTTCACCACCAAGGATGCGGAGGTGCCGGAAGGCGTTGCCACCGAGGTGATCCGTTTGGATGAGTACGACGACATCCTGATGCCGTTGCAGCTCATCGTGCCGCTGCAATTGTTTGCCTACTATATGGCAGTGCTGCGCGGCTGCGATGTGGATAAGCCCCGCAACCTTGCCAAGAGCGTAACGGTGGAGTGATCGGAAAGGGAAAAGAGCGTTTTATCTGTGGTTCCGAGACGCCCGTAGGCGTTTCGAAACCACTTTTTCACAAGTAAACACAAAACCGCCCGCTGCACAGAAGCTTGTGCAGCGGGCGGTTTGTTTTATGCAGAATAGTGGGGGAATTACCAGAACCAGTAGCGCTTTTTGAATGCGATGTAGGCAATGGCAATGATAACGATCACCACGCCGCCGGCGATAAAGAAGGTCCAGTCGATATTGCTGAACCGCAGGTTCTGGTTAGTCAGCAGGTAGCGTCCGGCAGTGTCGGCGGTGATCACACCGTCCTTGTAGCTGTTCAGGTACTGCCACTTGTTGCTGATGGTGTTGTACAGGTACAGGCGGGAGTAAGCGCTCACGTCCAGCTCCAGCTGCACCGCGCAGGGAAGGGTGCGGCCGTTGTCCAGCTCAAACTCCAGCCCCTCTTCACTCTCGGTGAAGGTGATGGCGGTGTCGATCTCGCTGGTGGTGCTCTTCACGTCCTTACCGGAAACGTTCAGGGTGTAGCCGTCGCCCACCACGCACAGGGTCTTGCCGGTGGTGCGCAGGGCGTTCAGGATCTCGCCGGTCACGGTGGGCACTTCAGACTGGGCGAACACCACCTGATCCTCCGTGCTGTCCTGAATGGTCTGCACCACAGGATCCAGTGGGATGGAAGAACTGTCGTCCGGGGTGTCAGTGCTGTCATTGCTGCTGTCGCTGCCAGAGGAAGCAGCGGCCGAGCGGTTCACGATGACCGTGACCATGGCAGTGGCCTTGCCGTTGGAGATGGTAATGGAGGTAGAGCCGGTGCCTACCGCCGTGACCACGCCCGTGGGGCTGACCGTGGCAATGCTGCTGTTGCCGGACTTGAAGGTGAAGGACTGGGATGCACTGGCGGGGGTAGCCTTAGCTGTGATGGTGCGGGTGGCACCGGGCTTGAGCACGATGTAGTTGGTGCTGGGGGTGATCACCTGTCCGCTGTTGCTGGATGGAGTGCCGCTTGTGCCAGCGGAGGAATCCGTGGGCAGTGCAAGCACTGTAACGGTGGTGGTGGCTACCACCGAGCCGCAGGTGGCGGTAATGGTGGCTTTGCCGGGGGCTACGCCGGTCACGCGGCCAAAGCTGTTTACTGTGGCGATCTTCTCGTTAGAGGAGGTCAGGGTGACGGTGGCGTAGTTGGAGGCGGAGGTGGGGCGTACCTGCAGCGAAGCCGACACCGAGTTGCCCACATAGATGGTGTTGGAGGAGAGGGCAAGGTCCATCTCGGTCACGATCATGGAGGAGTCCATAGACACCACGATGGTGTAGGCGCAGATCTGGTTGCCGGCGGCTGCCGTAACGGTGGCGGTGCCAACGCCCACAGCCTGTACCACGCCGCTGCTGCTTACAGTAAGCACGCTGCTGTCATCGGTCAGAAAGACCACAGTGTCGGTGCTGTAACTGGGCTTGACCACGGGGGACAGCTGCTGGGAAGCGCCCAGCAGCATATTGGCAGAGTAGCTGCCGGTGGAAATGCTCTCGGCGGGCACATCCTTGAGCCAAGGCAGTGAAACGCCGTTCTGCTCTTCAACAGGCAGGCTGGCGGCGGCCGCGCTCAGTGCGGTGCCGCATAGCAGCACACCCAGCATCAGCACACAGGCGGCCAGTTTCTTTGCGGTTCGAATCATGTTGTTTGTACCTCTTTGGGGTGTTGTAAAAGGGGACATCCTGCCGTGCTGTGCAGTCCGTATTAGCGGAACAGCACGCCCAGAGCCTCCATGGCATACTCAAAATAGGTGACCTGATCGTATTCCACGCGGGCGGTCACGCTCATACCGTTGGAAAGATCCACCTTGTCGCCGCTGCGGCTCACCACATAGGTGGCGTCGGGCTTGATGGTCATCTTGTAATAGGAAGCGCTGCTGCTGGCGGTCACGTCGCTGTCAATGGAGGTGACAGTGCCGGTCAGGGTGCCGTAGGAGTACTCCGACAGGCCGGTGATGGCGATTTTGCAGGGGTCGCCGACGTGCAGCAGGGGACGGTCGTTCACCGTCACCATGGCCATGATCTCCAGATCATCGTTCTCGCTGGCAACGGTAGCCAGCGCGGAACCGGCGCTCAGCACCATGCCTTCCTTGTAAGGGGTGTCCATATGGATCACGCCGGAGGTGGGCGCGTAGATGAAGTAATCGTTGGCGCCAGTGTTCAAAGAATCCAGCTGCGCCTGCAGGTTATCCACGTTGACCTGCGCACTGGTAATGCTCTGGGAGATGGACTGCATGGTGGAGTAGTACAAAGACTCCAGCTCGCTCTGGTTCTGCTCCATCAAAGCCTTGATCTGGGTGTCGGAGTAACCGGCAGCCTGATAGGTAGTGGCGTCAAAGGTCTTTTGCGATACCTGACTTTTGTAGGTCTGGTACTGATAGTAGTAGGGCTGATCGTCGGCGTTGGTCTCGTCGAAGTAGTTGGTGTCGTCCTGAATGCACTTGAGCAGCTTGTTGTACTGGTCCAGCTGTTTCTGGTAGATATCCAGCTGGCTTTGCAGGTTGTCCTTCTGCATATCCAGATCAGTGCTCTTCAGCCGGGCGATCAGGTCACCCTCGTTCACATAACTGCCCTCGGAGACATACAGCTCGGTGATGGAGCCGGAGTAGCTGGACATGATGTAGGTCTTATTGGCGGCCTGCACCACACCGCTGTTCTGGCTGACATAGATGCGGTTGGTCTGGGTGCTCCAGATCACCAGAAAGATCATGAACAGGCCGGTCAGAATGACAAAGGCGTACCCGTAAGGGGGCAGCTTTTTGTCCATCATGATCCGGCGGTCCTGTAGATCCGAAAGGTTCTGAATGGTTGTCGTCATAATTATTTGGTCTCCATAAATACGTCGATCACGGCATCGTCATCGTCCTGATTGACATAGATGGTATAGTTGTCGCCGGTCAGCTTGATGTCGTTTTCAAAGGCCATGATCTGCAGCTTTGCAGTGGCCAGCTGGTTGTGGCTCATCGGGCCGGTGTAGTGGGCGTACAGGCAGTTTTTCACCCGCAGCACAGCGTCCATGTGGTAGCCGGGCTCCATCTGGGTGATCATCTGGGTGGCCTGCTGCATCATGTACAGCTCCGGCACATGATCCGGGCCGGTACCCATCTTTACCGCCTGCACCAGCGGGCCGATAGGCTGTGCGCCGTTGCTCTTCATAAAGTTCTGCATCTGGGTCAGGATGACCGGCAGATTGCCCAGCTCCTCCGGGCGTACAAGGCGGGAGAGAACGTTGGTCAGCTTAAGCGTTTTGTTTTCAGCAACTTTAATCTCGTTCATGATAAATTACCCCTAATCCTGTTATATTTTTTAATGTGAGCCGAAACAAAAAGGTGCCCGGAAGCGTCTGCCTCCGGGCACACCATAACGAGGCATTCTTCGGTTTCCCGCCGTGCGGGAAAAAGCTTATGCAGCATCCGGGCAAAGGCTGTGGATGCGGTGCGGTCAGTAGGTGATGGACTCGCCGTCGTCGTCCTCTTCCAACGTAGCGCCGGGCAGCTGTTCAACAGGCTCGGGCTTGCGCTTGCGGAAGATGCCCTGCTGCATGTTCCACAGCTCGGCATAGCGGCCATCCTTTGCCAGCAGTTCATCATGGGTGCCGCGCTCCACAATCTTGCCGTGATCCATCACAAGGATCAGGTCACAGTCACGGATGGTGGAAAGGCGATGCGCCACGATCAGCATGGAACGGTCTGCCAGCTGCTCGTAGATCATGTTGAAAATCAGCGTTTCGGTGGCGAAGTCCAGATTACTGGTAGACTCGTCCAGAATGTAGAGGTTAGAGTCCTTCAGGAAGGCGCGCGCCAGTGCGATACGCTGCTTCTCACCGCCGGACAGGCCGTTACCGGCTTCCTCCAGATAGGTGTTGTACTGCAGCGGCAGATGACGGATAAACTCGTGGGCATCGGCCTTCTTGGCAGCTTCCTTCACCTCGTCCAGCGTGGCATCCATGCGGGAGATGCGGATGTTGTCGTAGATGGTTTTACTGAACAGTTCGATGTTCTGGGGTACATAGGCAATGGCGCGGCGCACCGAACTGTTGGTGTACTCGGCCAGATTTGCACCGTTAATGTCGATCTCGCCGTCCTCGGGGTCGTAGTACTTCAGCAGCAGCTTGGTAATGGTGGATTTGCCGCTGCCGCTGCCGCCCACCAACGCCACCTTTTTACCGGCGGGAATGGTGAAGCTGACATGATCCAGTGCAGGGGTACGGTTGCCGTAGCGGAAGGTGACGTCCTTGAACTCGATGTCGCCCTCCACCTTGTCCAGCTCGCTCTGCTCCACGCCGTCGGCGGTCTCGTACTCGGCGGGGTAGTCCATGATCTCGGTCAGACGTTTCATGGAGATGCTGGCCTCCTGGATCTGCATCTGCAGACCGATCAGGTTGCTCAGGGGAGAGGTGAAGTAGCCGGACAGAGTGCTGAAAGCCATAAAGCCGCCCAGTGTCATCTCGCCGTTCAGCACCTGACTGATGCCCACATAGGTGGTCAGCATACTGAAGCCGGTGGAGATGAAGGAGGAGATCAGACCCTGCGTGGTGCTGATGCGGCTGGAACGCAGGCTGATCTTCAGGCTCTTCATGTACTCGCGTTCCAGATTATCCAGCTCGGTCTGCTCGTTGGCGTTGCACTTGACGGTCTCGATGCCGCGCAGGCTCTCGATCATCTGGCTGTTCAGCGCAGCAGACTGTGCCATGCTCTCTTCATTGATCTTTTTATAGGGCTGCTTGTACACCAGCACCAGCAAAATGCTGACCAGCGCCATGAACAGCGAGATGGAGAACAGCATGGCGTTCATGCGGAACAGGATGATGCCGGTGATGATGGCCATGGAGATATCCATCACAAGGCTCAGCGCAATGCTGGTAAAGATGGACTTGATGGTGTTTGCGTCCGAGTAACGGGTGGTGATATCACCGGTTTTGCGGGTGGCAAAGAACTTCATGGGCAGGTTGAAGATGTGCCCGAAGTAACCCAGCATCAGCGGGATATCGATCTTGATGGACAGATGGATCAGCACCCATTGGCGCACAAAGCCGATCAGGGTACTGGTAATGCTGACCACGCTGAACACTAAGATCAATGTGACCAGCAGGTTGTTCAGCCCGTAGGGCAGCACCTCGTCCATCAAGATCTTATTGAACATGGAGGACGCGATGCCCAGGATGGTGGTGATGACCGAGCTGAGGATGGCGTAGAAGAACAGCTTTTTCTGGGGCAGCAGCAGGTTGATATACCGCTTCATCATGCCGCCCTTTTCGATCTTGCCGCCCTTGAACTCCGAGGTGGGGTTCAGCAGCAGCAGAACGCCGGTAAAGTTCTTGTAGAACTCGTCCAGACTGATTTTTTTCAGCTCCGTGCCGGGGTCGCCGATGATGACGTAATCCTTGCACTTATGCTTTTTGCCTTTTTCCTCTTCTTCCTTGCGGGTTTCGGCGTCCTGCAGCATGTGCTTGCGGCGCGCGCCGTCATCCTTGATGGTGGTCTTTTTAAACACTACAACAAAGTGAGCCAAGCCCTGGTCGGTGATGACCTGTGCAATGCAGGGAAGCGAGAAATCGCTCAGGAAGTTTTCGCGGTCCACGCGGACTGCGGCGGTGGTAAAACCAAGCTCATTGGCGGCTTTTTGCAGGCCTACAAGGTTGGTGCCTTTCAGGTCGGTGCCCATCATATCCCGCAGGCGGGTGATGGTAACTTCCTTTTTGTAGTGCAGGCACACCATGGCCAGACAGGCAGCCGCACAGTCGGTGGTATCGTGCTGCCGGACGTAGGTATAACGCATAGATGTTTCCTTTTACTCTCAAGATTTATTCAAACGACACCAAGCTGCCCTGCCGCCCCGTGTTTGCCGCACAAAGCTACCGGCCGGCCTGCTGATTTGACCAACGAAAAAACTGCGCTCCTGCACGGCAGCCTTCTGACCGGGGGAGCGCCTGTCTGTGGGGCAGAAAAAGCTGTGCGGGCTGCGCAGTGCCTTTTCCACGCCTATAAACTTATAAAAGTATACCACATCCACTAGGGTTCTTCAAGGCGATATTTTTTAAGAACCGTTAAGAATGGGTGAAAAAAGATACAGAAAAACAAAAAAGCGATGGAAAAATATCCATCGCTTTGCTGGCGCCTCTTGCCTGACTCGAACAGGCGACACCCTGATTAACAGTCAGGTGCTCTAACCGACTGAGCTAAAGAGGCATATCAGTGACTGCGAGAAATATTATACCGCAGTCACTGCACTTTTGCAAGCCTTTTTTGCAAAAATTCGGAAATCAAATTTTGCAGCCTGCCCCGGAGCGAAAGCCTTCACCCCTTGGGGGAAGATGGCTCGTAGCGCCTGAGGGGGTACTGGCACGCAAACTTCCTCAGTCACGGTTGCGCCGTGACAGCTCCCTCGGAGAGGGAGCCTCTGGCGCGCCCGGGAACTTTGCACTTTAGCCAGAAACCTTGCCGCCATGCCAAAGGCCCCATCTTAGAGGGGGGGCTGTCGAGCGCAGCGAGACTGGGGGAGTTCCAGCCGGTTGCCGCTAGGCTTTGACTGAGGGGGTATTAACCTGACGGCTTGGCAATTGCCGGGCACAAAAAAGCAGCGCAGAAACGCCCGTAGGTGCTTCTGCGCCGCTAGAATAAGGATGCTTTTGTAAAATTACTTCAGCTTGCTCTTGGCCTTCATGCGCTGGTCGTGGTTCAAAATCTGCTTGCGGATGCGCAGATTCTCCGGGGTGACCTCCAGCAGCTCGTCCTGAGCGAGGAACTCCAAGCAGCCCTCGAGGCTCAGCTTGCTGACCGGGATCAGGCGCAGCGCGTCGTCAGAGCCGGAAGAGCGGGTGTTGGTCAGGTGCTTGGTCTTGCAGACGTTCACGTCCACATCCTCGCCGGAAGCGGTGTAGCCGATGACCATGCCCTCGTACACCTTCTCGCCAGCACCGATAAGCAGAGTGCCGCGCTGCTGGGCGTTGTACAGGCCGTAGGTGACGGCGTCGCCGGTCTCAAAGCTGACCAGAGAGCCGGTGGAGCGGTTGGCGATCATGCCAGCCCAGACGTCGTAGCCGTCAAAGATCTGGTTGATGATGCCCTCGCCGTGGGTATCGGTCAGGAACTGGTTGCGGTAGCCGAACAGGCCGCGGCTGGGCATACGGAACTCCAGACGGACACGGTCGGTGCCCAGAGACTCCATCTGCTGCAGCAGTGCCTTGCGCTGACCCAGACCGGTCATGACAGCGCCCTGATACTGGGTGGGCACGTCGATGACAACGTGCTCCATAGGCTCGTAGGTCTTGCCGTCGATGACCTTGGTCAGAACGTGCGGGGGAGAGACCTGCAGCTCGTAGCCCTCGCGGCGCATGGTCTCGATCAGGATGGACAGGTGCATCTCACCACGGCCCATGACGCGGAAGGAATCGGTCGTGGGGGAGTCCTCCACCTTCAGAGCCACGTCCTTCAGCAGTTCCTTCTGCAGACGGTCGCGGATCTGGCGGCTGGTGACGTACTTGCCCTCGCGGCCTGCCAGCGGGCTGTCGTTGACGGAGAAGGTCATCTCCACGGTGGGGTCGTTGATCTTGACGAAGGGCAGCGGCTCGATCTGAGCGGGGCTGCACAGGGTGTTGCCGATGGTCACATCCGGCAGACCGGAGAAAGCCACGATATCGCCTGCGGTAATGTTATCGCAGGGCTGACGGCCGTTTGCCTGGAAGTCATACAGCTTGGTCAGGCGACCGCGCATCTTCAGGTCGGGGTTGTGCCAGTCGCAAACGACCACTTCCTCGCCCACCTTGGCAACGCCGTTCTGGATGCGGCCGATGCCGATGCGGCCCACGAACTCGTTGTAGTCCACAGAGGACACCAGCATCTGGAAGGGAGCCTCGGGGTCGCCCTCCGGCGGCTGGATGGTATCCAGCAGGGTATCGAACAGAGGAATCAGGTCGGTGCCGGGCACATCGGGGTCAAGGCTTGCAGTGCCCTGACGGCCGCAGCAGAACAGGATGGGGCACTCCAGCTGCTCGTCGGTAGCGCCCAAATCCATCAGCAGGTACAGCACCTCGTCGATGACTTCCTTGATGCGGGCATCGGGACGGTCGATCTTGTTGATAGCCACCACAAGGCTCAGGTTCTGCTGCAGAGCCTTCTGCAGCACAAAGCGGGTCTGGGGCATGCAACCCTCGGCAGCGTCCACCAGCAGCAGCACGCCGTTGACCATCTTCAGCACGCGCTCCACCTCGCCGCCAAAGTCGGCGTGGCCCGGAGTATCGACGATGTTGATCTTAACGCCCTTGTAGGTGCAGGAGCAGTTCTTTGCCAGAATGGTGATGCCGCGCTCACGCTCGATATCGCCGCTGTCCATCACGCGCTCGGCCACGGCCTGATTGTCGCGGAAAGCGCCGCTCTGACGCAGCAGGGCATCCACCAGGGTGGTCTTGCCGTGGTCAACGTGAGCGATAATGGCAACGTTGCGCAAATCGTTACGAACCATAAATTTCTACCTCTCTATTTAAAAAGACTCATAAAATACGAACGAACGTCATACAAACCTAAGTTTATAACAGAACAGGGTGGTTTGTCAAGATTGTATAAAAATTTTTTCTGCAATTCAGCATTATGCCCGTAAACTTCCTGCAGATTTGTGCGGCGTGTACCTTAAAAATATGTTATACTAAAGCCATAAAACGAACCGGAGGTGTTTTGCATTGAAGCTGACATTTTTAGGCGCGAACCATGAGGTGACCGGCAGCTGCACCATGCTGGAAGCGGCAGGGCAGCGGTTTCTCATCGACTACGGCATGGAGCAGGGCAAAAATGTGTACGAAAACCAGCCCTTGCCCGTAGCCCCCGGCGAGATCGACTTTGTACTCATCACCCATGCCCATATCGACCATACCGGTCTTTTGCCGCTGCTAGCGCACAACGGCTTCCGGGGCAGGATCTACGCCACCATCCCAACGGTGGAGCTGTGCGGCATCATGCTGCGGGACTCGGCGCATATTCAGGAGTTTGAAGCCGAGTGGAAAAACCGCAAGGGCAAGCGCTCCGGCGCAGAGCCGGTAGAGCCCATGTACACCATACAGGATGCCGAAGCCGCCTGCCGCCTGTTTTTGGGCGTGGAGTACGACAAGCGCATCCAGCTTGCCCCGGGCATCGAAGCACGGTTCGTGGACGTGGGACACCTGCTGGGCTCTGCCAGCATCGAGCTGTGGATCACCGAGGGCAGCACCACCACAAAGCTGGTGTTCTCCGGTGATATCGGCAATCTGGATCAGCCCATCATAAAAGACCCTGCCTATATCCAACAGGCAGACTATGTGTTCATGGAGTCCACTTACGGCGACCGCAACCACGCCCCCCGGCCGGACTATGTGGCAGAACTGGCAAAAATTTTGCAGCGCACCTTTGATCGGGGCGGCAATGTGGTGGTGCCAAGCTTTGCCGTGGGGCGCACGCAGGAGATGCTGTATTTTTTGCGGGAGATCAAGGAAAAAGGGCTGGTCAAGGGGCACGGCAACTTCCCGGTCTACATCGACAGCCCGCTGGCCACCGAAGCCACCCGCATCTTCCGGGATACAGACCCCGATTGCTTTGACGCCCAGACCCGCGCTCTGCTGGAAAAGGGCATCGACCCCATCAACGTGCCGGGGCTGCGCATCAGCGTGACCAGCGATGACTCCCGCATGATCAACACTGACCGCACGCCCAAGGTCATTCTGTCTGCCAGCGGCATGTGCGAAGCCGGGCGCATCCGCCACCACCTCAAGCATAACCTGTGGCGGCCGGAATGCACCATCCTGTTCGTGGGCTTTCAGGCCGTGGGCACCTTGGGACGCACTCTCATTGAAGGAACGGACTTGGTCAAGCTGTTCGGTGAGCCCATCGAGGTAAAGGCCGAGATCTGCCAGCTGACCGGTATGTCCGGCCACGCTGACAAGGACGGTCTGCTGCGCTGGGTGAACGCCTTTACGGAAAAGCCCCGGCGGGTGTTCGTGATCCACGGCGAGGATGAGGTGGAGAACCGCTTTGTGGACACCCTGACCGAGCAGGGCTTTACCGCCTGTGCGCCTTACAACGGTGCGCAGTGGGCCATCGGTGCCGAGGGCGCAGTCTGCCTGCAGGAGGGCACGAAGGTCCGCGTGGAGCAGAGGACAGGCGAGGGTGCAAACCGCGCCGCTACCGTGTTCCAGCGGCTGGTCAGCGCCGGCAAGCGCCTGCTGCGGGTCATCGAGCACAACGAGGGTGGCGCAAATAAAGATCTGGCAAAATTTGCCGACCAGATCAACGCCCTGTGCGACAAATGGGACAGGTAATGCAGCAGCCTTTTGCGGCAGAGCAGCCCTGGGAAAAACGCAGCTGCGTCAAAAGCTCCCGGGTGCACTGCGCCGCTGAAAAAAGAGAAGAGTTTTTTGTAAAAAACCGTTGACAAGCGCCCCTCCGGCTGGTATAATAACCCATGTCGTCAGGCACAAAGCCAAGCATCTGGGGGTTTAGCTCAGCTGGGAGAGCGCTTGCATGGCATGCAAGAGGTCACCGGTTCGATCCCGGTAATCTCCACCAGAAAGAAGAGCACTGCACAGAAATGTGTAGTGCTTTTTTGCTTTATACCCCTTTCGTCGCAGCTGCGCCGTGCCACCCGTTCCCCACTCTGTCGCTGACGCGACAGACCCTCCCCGGCCGGGGAGAGTCTGTCCAAGGAGACGGCTTTTCGCGGTGTCGATAAACTTTTCGGTACCTCCATAAGGCGTCCCCTTGGGGGAGCTGGCGCGTTAGCGCCTGAGGGGGTAACCATCAAATTTGTGCTGGACATTTGCGGAAAGTTATGGTATAATCTTTTCTGCAATTGCGGGTATAGTACATCGGCTAGTATATCAGCCTTCCAAGCTGAGGAGGTGGGTTCGATTCCCATTACCCGCTCCACAAGACCTGAACCTTGAATGGTTTAGGTCTTTTCTTTTTGCCTTGCGCTGCACAGCCATCTTGCCAACCGGCGGCGGAAATGCTACAATAGAGCCATCAAAACGCTGAAAGGGGAACGCTGCTATGGAATTCCGCGATAAACCGATGGAGAATCTCATGCGCCTGCAGGAGAAGGATATCTGCAAAAATGTCAACGCCCTGCTGCTGGAGGGCGAGCAGATCGTGGGCGCGTACAAGACGGTGCGCGATCAGGTGGTGTTTACCAGCCACCGCATCATCATGGTGGATATGCAGGGGGTCACGGGCACGCGGCAGCAGCTTTTTGTGCTGCCCTACCGCAAAGTGCTGCACTACGGCATCCAGACGGCGGGCTTTGGCGACCCGTTGCAGGCGTCCCAGCTGACGGTCTGCTTTGCGGACGGTCACGAGGCCAAGTTCGGCTTTATCGGACAGAAAGACCTGTTTCAGGTGGCAAACGCCATCAGTGCCCGCATCTTGTAAGAAAAATTATGAACCAAAGCCGCTGCACAAGGGTTTGTGCGGCGGCTTTTTTTACGCATTTTTGCGGCTGGTTGTATACAAAACGCATGAAAATTTGAAACAAAGCGTAAAACAATGTGCCAAAATAGGCGAAAAACTGAGAAACACAAAACTTTGTGCCACAAGATGAAAACATGATTGACATTTTGTTTTATCTCGCGTACAATTCGGGGCACAAGGCAGTCCCGCTGCTGCGGGACAAAAAAGCACGAATACAGGCATATTGTCGCATTGCGGCAAAAAGAATGGGAGGACCTTACCATGTCAACCAAATTTTCCCGTAAAACGTTCCTGAAGGGCAGCGTTGCCGGTCTGGGCATGATGGCGCTCAACGTGTGCACCGCCGGGGCAGCCTCTGCTGCCGAGCCCGCAGCCGCCGCAGCGGAGGATACCAACTCCCTGAACCTCGTCCCTAAAAAGGCGGCCTCGGTCAAGGTGACCAGCCGCGGCAGCGTGAGCGGCGGCTGGCAGGGCGAGCCGGTGTTCCCCAACTGGAAGGGTCTGGACGATACGCTGGCCATGAACCACATGTACACCTTTGTGGGCTTTGCCGGGCAGGGGACGCTGTGCGTGGAGCCCGAGGCGGGCGTGACCGATTTTAACCTGTTCGTCAATAACCGCCAGATCAATACCGCTGCCATAGCGGCAGGCGGCGTGTGGAACGTGGATATTTCCGGCCAGACCATCAACGGCCGCAACACCATTCAGGTGGGCGGCATCCGTCCCCGCGGCAAAAAGGTGACCGTGCGGGTGGGCTACCCCACCGTGCAGGAGGGCAGCCTGCAGGACGTGGGCATCGACCGCGATGCACTGGAACTGCTGGAGCAGATCATTCAGGCAGATGTGAACAACGGCTTCCCCAGCGCACAGATGGCCATTGTGAAAAACGGCAAGCTGGTGTATCAGAACGCATGGGGCAAGGTGAACTCCTATAATCCGGACGGCACCCCCAAGACCGACAGCCCGGCTGTGACCAACGGTACCCTGTACGATCTGGCCTCCAACACCAAGATGTACACTGCAAACTACGCATTACAGTACCTCGTCACGCAGGGCAAGGCCAATTTGGACAGCCGTCTGGTAGACCTGCTGGGCAGCGCCTTTGTGGAGGACACCATCGACATTACCTACAACGGCTACGAGAACCCGGGCCTGAAGGTCAACAAGCAGTGGAAGGCAGAACTGACCCTGCGCGATATCCTGCGCCATCAGGCAGGCTTCCCTGCAGACCCCCAGTACCACAACGATTCCTTTGACCAGTGCTCTCAAAAGACCGTTCCCGGTGCCACCAATGTGCTCTTCTCCGGTTGGGACGGCAGCGCTGCAACCCGCGCCGCGACCCTCAAGTCCATCTTCAAGACCCCGCTGATGTATAAGCCGGGTACCAAGACCGTTTACTCCGACGTGGATTATATGCTGCTGGCCTTCGCCATTGAAGCCATCACCGGCAAGGGTTTGGACGCCTTCCTGAAGGAGACCTTCTGGGATCCCATGGGTCTGACCCACACCACCTACAACCCCCTGCTGAACGGCTTTGCCGCCAACGATTGCGCCGCTACCGAGCTGAACGGCAACACCCGTGATGGTGCCATCTCCTTCACCGGCGTGCGCACCGCCACCATTCAGGGCCAGGTGCACGACGAGAAGTGCTACTACGCGATGGGCGGTATTTCCGGCCATGCGGGCCTGTTCTCCAACGCTACCGAGTTGGCAAAACTGGCCTCTGTCATGCTCACCGGCGGCTACGGCGAGAACCGCTACTTCTCCCGCAACGTGATGGACGCCTTTACCGCACCCAAGAAGGAGGACGCTGCCAACTGGGGTCTGGGCTGGTGGCGTGAGGGTGACAACCAGCGCTGCTGGTATTTCGGTACGCAGGCACCCTCCAATACCATTGGCCATCAGGGCTGGACCGGTACGTTGACCATGATCGACCCCGTGGAGAATCTGGTGGTGGTGTACCTGACCAACAAGATCAACTCCCCGGTCACCGATAAGGCCGCGAACCCCAATAAGTTCAACGGCAACTGGTATACGGCTTCTACGCTGGGCTTTGTGGCACAGCTGCTGTATCAGGGTCTGCAGAACCACGGCACCGACCCCAACAACGCTTACAGCGCCCTGCTGGAGGATATGGCTGAAAGCAAGTTTGCGCTGGTGGCCGAGGGCGGCAGCGTGCCTGCCACCCACCCGCTGGTGCGCTCCGGTTATGCCGTGCTGGAGGCTATGGCTGCCCACGCCAACGCCACCCACTCTTATCTGGACCGCAACTATTTCAACGATGCCCTCACCCTGCTGGATGATACCCGCGATGCAGAGGAACTGGCAAAGCTGAAAAAGATGCTCAATAAGTTCTGAACGCAGTTCTTTACAAATAACTGAATAAATAGCAAAGGGACTGCCGCACCAAATGAGGTACGGCAGTCCCTTTAACTTTAGCGGGCTGGACCCTTTCAGGTGTGCGCCGTTTTGCGCACCAGCTGTCGGTGCATCAGCGCCATCAGCACCAGAAATACCAGCAGATAGAAGGGGAATAGCGCCGGGGTGATGTTGTTGGCAAGCACGCCGAACAGCGGCGGCATGGCCAGATTGCCCACATAGGCGCTGCTCATCTGGATGCCGATGACGGCCTGAGAATTCTGTGCGCCGAAATGCGCCGGGGTGGCGTGGATGACGCTGGGGTAGATGGGCGCACAGCCCAGCCCTACCAGCACAAGCCCTGCCAGCGCAAAAGCCTGCGCCCCGGGCAGCAGCAGGGCGGCAATGCCCACGCCCAGCACCGCAAACCCCAGACGGATCATCTGGTCATCGCTCAGCTTTAAGGTCAGAAAGCCGCAGACGCCCCGCCCCACCGTGATGCCGATATAGAACAGGCTGGCAAAGCTGGCAGCCGTCTGGGCGGGCACCTGCCGCACAAGGGTCAGGTAGCTGCTTGCCCAGAGCCCGGCGGTGGTCTCCAGTGCACAGTAGCAGAAAAAGCAGAGCATCACTTCCTTCGCGCCCGGCAACGCGAACACCTGTGGCAGGGTCAGCGCCTTGGACACAGTACCGTCCGGGGCAGCATCGGGGCGTTTATGCCACAGGGACAGGCTGCAAAAAAGCACGGCAGAAAGCGCGATCTGGAACAGGGCGATGTACCGGTAGCCGCTGTTCCAGCCCAGCCCGCCGGAAAGCGCCGCGCCCATCACCACAGGGCCGATGGTGGTGCCCACGCCCCACATACAGTGCAGCCAGCTCATGTGGCGGCTCTCGTAATGCAGGGCAACGTAGTTGTTCAGGGCGGCATCCACGCTGCCCGCACCCAGACCGTAGGGAACAGCCCACAGACAGAGCATCCAGAACTGGCCGGAGACCGAGAAACCGAACAGCGCCGCAGCGGTCATGCCCACGCTGAGGGCGGTCACTCTGCCCGTGCCCAGCGCCCGGGTGAGCCGGTCGCTGTTCAGGCTGGAAACGATGGTGCCCAGCGAGATGATCATGGACAGGATGCCCGCGTAGGAGAAGGGAACGCCCAGCTGGGGATACATGGTGGGCCATGCAGACCCCAGCAGAGAATCCGGCAGGCCAAGGCTGATAAAAGCCAGGTAAATAATAGGCAGCAAAAGCTGTGTCATGGGAAAGATTCCTCCACAGATGATTTGATGGCGTGTCCCGCAGTGTATGGGGGTGCACTATAAGAATAACATGACAAGACGGGAAATTATAGGGCAAAAACGCCTGATTATTACAATAAAACCGGCGTTTCTTTGTTTTAGCCTGTGAAAATGCGTTTGCCGCAGCCCACAGGCCGCGGCAAACATGAAATATAAATAGACTTCCGCTTTTAGCTTTCGCTGTTCTTTTCCAGATACACGGTGGTGGAGGGGAAGGCGAAGTCCACGCCGTTTTTCTGCATCACGTCCATCAGGTCAAGATTTAAGTCGTTCTGCAGCTGTAAAAAGCGGGTCATGTCGGCGGTGCGCAGATAGGCAGAGACCAGCAAATCGATGCTGGAAGCGCCGAAGCCGCTCAGCTTTACAAGCACCGAGTCCTCGTAGGTGTAGGGGCTGGCCTTGAGCATGGCAGTCAGGTCGGCCATCAGCTGTTCCAGTTGGGGACGGGTGGTGTCGTAGGTGACCCCGAGGGTGAAGCGGTACAGCCGCTTGTTGCGCAAAGTACCGTTGTTGATGGTGGCAGAACTGACCGTGCTGTTGGTCAGGATGTACACCGAGTTATCCAGTGCGCGGACTTTGGTGGAGCGGAAGTTGATATCCACCACCTCGCCGGAAACATCGCCCACGGTGATCCAGTCGCCGATGGAAAAGGGCCGGTCCAACAGGATGACCAGCCCGCTGAACAGGTTTTTGGCGCTGTCCTGCGCGGCCAGAGAGATAGTCAGACCGACAAGACCCGCACTGGCTACGATGCTGCCCACCGGTAAGCCGGTCTCCTGCGCCATGGTCATAATGCCCAGAACCACGATGAGAACTTTGTACACCTTGTTCAGCAGGGTAGTCAGGGTGCGGTTGGCGCGCACCTCCTCGCCGCAGTTTGCCAGCAAAAGGTCGGTGAGGTCGGCGGCGGCGTACAGCCCCTGACACACAAAAAAGGTGGCGGCCAGCTCAAAGACTGTGAGCAGAAATTTGCTCACGCCGGCAATTGCCCACGGCAGGCTGGCAGCTGCGGCATAGATGAACGCTGCAAGGGTGAGCCGCTGCACCGGCACGGCAAAGCTGCGCAGCAGGATGGGTGTACCGGCCAGCCGCCAGTTGCGGCGCAGCAGGGCAGGGCACACCTTACGGGACAAAAGCTGCCGCGCCAGCCAGCCAAGCACCAGCAGCAGCGCCGCGCATACCACCCGGGCGGCAAAGGCTGCCCAGCCTTCCAGCAGCAGCGAGCCCAGCTCGAAGCCAAGGTTACGGATCGAGAAAATCATGGAAAACCTCCTGTGTTTTTTCACAACGCATATTATGATAGCATACTCTGCCGCCCGGAGCAAGGAAAGAAAGGTGAAAATGCACTTTGACAAAAAATGCGCAAACTTTTCGAAAAGGGGACTTGACAGCGCCGCCCTGCCGCGCTATACTCTAGGCCAGAAAGTTCGTTTCAGGGCGGGGTGCAATTCCCCACTGGCGGTAAAGTCCGCGACCACCCGCAAGGGTGCTGACCCGGTGCAACTCCGGGACCAACGGTATAGTCCGGATGCAAGAAACGGCAGGCAAATTGCGTCTGTGCGCCCTGTTGCAGTTTTTTGGTTGCAGCAGGGCGCTTTTTGGTTTGTCTTTCCGGTTCGATCCAGCGCGAAAAGGGCTTTCCGAACAAATTTGAACGGGGCGTATCCCCCGGGGAGGACAACTACCATGAAAAAGAATACCACCCACAACCTGACCGTTGCCGCCATGCTCAGCGCGGTCGCCTTTATCCTGATGTTCATCGAGTTCCCGCTGCCGATGCTCATCCCGTCCTTCGTCAAGATGGACTTCTCCGACCTGCCCGCCCTGCTGGGTGCCTTTGCACTGGGCCCGGTGTACGGCGTGGTCATCAGCTTTATGAAGAACCTGCTGCACATCATCATCAAGGGCACCTCCACCGCCTGCGTGGGCGAGCTGTGCAACTTTATGCTGGGCGCGGTGTTCTCCGCTGTGGCGGGCTTTGTCTACAAGCGCCATAAGAGCCGCAAGACCGCCATTCTGGGCGCCATCGCCGGTGCAGCCGCCATGGCGGTGTTCAGCGTGCCCTCCAACTACTTCATCACCTACCCGGCCTATGTGCAGTTCTACCATATGCCGCTGGAAGCCATTCTGGGGATGTATCAGGCCATCCTGCCCTCTGCCGACAGCCTGATCAAGTGCCTTGTCATCTTCAATATGCCGTTCACGCTGGTCAAGGGTCTGTTGGACGCAGTGCTGTGCCTGCTGATCTATAAGCCCTTGTCTCCCATCCTGCACGGCCGCAAGTAAGCTGCTGAGATAACAGAGAGCCGGAAAGTCCGCAGACTTTCCGGCTCTTTCTCTATTTAGAGGGGAATACCCTTGGACTTACCCCTTCCGTCTTGCCGCTTCGCGTCAAGCCACCTTCCCCAAGGGGACGGCTTTTGGTTATGCCGGAAAGTTTCCCTTCTAGGCAAAGGCGTCCCCTTGAGGAAAGACTTCCCCCGCTCCGGGGGAAGATGTCACCGCAGGTGACAAAAAGGGGAATCTGGCGCGTTAGCGCCTGAGGGGGTAACAGAAAGCCCCCCCTCATCATTTACGCCAGCGCACCCTTATCCAGCCATTTGCCACGCGCCATGCGCAGCAAAAACAGTGCGCCGCGGGTGCAAAGCTCGGCGCACATGGCTACCCATACGCCCACCAGCCCAAAGCGGGGAGCCAGCAGGACCGCCAAGGTCAGCCGCACGCCCCACATGCTGATAAGGTTCAGGATAAAGCAGCCAGTGCTGTCGCCCGCACCCTGCATGGAGCCGCTGGCCACGATGCTTGCCCCGAACATCGGCTCGGCAAAGGCTTCGATGCGCAGCACCCGTGCACCCAGCGCAATGACGGCGGCGTCGGCGGTGAAGATGCCCATCAGCTGCGGGGCAAACACATACAGCCCCACGCCGGTCAGTGCCATGATGCCCATGCCCATGGCAGTGCACAGCCATGCAAAGCGCTTGGCCATGTCCCGGCGGTTTGCGCCCACGGCCTGTCCCACCAGCGCAAGGGCGGCGTCCTGAATGCCGTAGCCCGCCATGTAGCACAGGCTCTCGGCGCTGACCCCCAGACTGTTGGCGGCAATGGCGGTAGTGCCCAGCCCGGACACGATGCGCACCAGCAGCACCTGTGCCGAGGACAGGGCGGCGCGCTCTGCCGCCAGCGGTGCGCCCACCTTCCACACGTTATGCAGGCAGGCGCGGGTAATGCGCCACGAGCCGGGCTTGCGGATGCACAGCGGGCCGTCCCGCAGCAGCAGAACGCCCAGCGCCAGCGTGCCACCCACAGCGTTGGCAAGGGCTGTGCCCAGCGCCGCGCCCGGCACGCCCCAGCCCAGACCCCAGACTGTGAGGTTCTGACCGAGCACCGTCATTTCCCGGGTGGGGTTGATGAGGAAAAAGTTGAAGATGATGTCCAGCACGCAGGTGAACACGCTGATGAGGCCGGGGGTCAGGGCATCACCGGCGGAGCGCAGCATGGCGGCATAGGTGCCCATAGCCATGATAAAGGGTAGGGAAGCCGACCATATTGCGAAATAGGCCGAGGCATTTGCCCGCAGTGCTGTGTCTGCGCCCAGCCACCCGGGCAGAAACCGGCTGATGCCTACGCCAAAGGCCGCTGCGGCAAGACCCACCGCCAGATTGAACAGCATGGACTGCCGCAAAACGCCCCGGGCATCCTGCTGGCGGTCTGCGCCCAGATACTGCGCCACCTGAATGGAAAACGCCATGCACAGCCCCGCCAGCATCCCGTGCAGCAGCCATGTGCTGGAACTGACGATGCCGATGGAAGCAGTGGCGGCAGCACCGATATGCCCCACCATGGCCGCATCGATGTACTCCATGGCGGTAACCACGATCTGCTGCAAAATGGAAGGAATGCTCAGCGTCAGCGCCACCTGTGCGGTGTGGCGCAGCGGCACCTGCTCGCCCTGCCGCATTCGGGCAGAAAGCTGCTCAAGTGTAATGGACATGGAACCTCCTGCGTTGCGGGTGAAAAATACAGACTAATACATTATTATAGAGAGCCGCGGGTGAAAAGTCAATCCATAGCGAATTTTGCCGCCGGGATTGATTTTTGGGCAAGGGCGTGATACACTCACAACGTACTATACAGAAAGAAAGAGGAATGTTATCTTATGATCCAAATGCTTACCTCTGTCATCGGGCAGCGGGGCGTGGATGCCATGGCATTTTTGCTGGCGTTTGCCCTGACCGCCCTGACGGATTCCATTTTCCGCGATAAACTGCCCCACGACCACGGCCGCGCCTTTGCGGTGAACGGCGAGCTTTCCAAGGGCAAGGCGCGAGGCTCCGGACTGATCTTTGTGCTGTGCATCGCACTGGTGTCGCTGGCGTTTCTGCCCTTCACAACCGAGTATGTAGTGTATAATGTGCTGCTCATCGCCTCTATGCTCTCCGGCTATCTGGACGATGCCGCCGAAACTGCCTGGAATGAGTACAAAAAGGGCATCATTGATTTTGTCATTGCGGTGCTGGCGGGTGTCACCTACCTGAACTTCAATGGCTGCGGGGTGCACTTTTTGCAGTGGAGTTTTACGCTGCCCTACGCGGTGTACCTGCTGCTCATCGTCATCCTCATCTGGGCAAGCATCAATGTGGTCAACTGCACCGACGGTGTGGACGGTCTTTCCGCCAGTCTGGCAGTGGTGACCATTGGCACTTACCTGCTGGCCTATAAGACCGAACTGGGCACCTACGCCACCGCCGGCGTGGTGTTCATCGGTGCGCTGCTGGCCTACCTATGGCTCAACGCCAAGCCCTCCAGCCTGCTGATGGGCGATGCGGGCAGCCGCGCTATGGGCTTTTTCATCGCCATGCTGTCGCTCAAGTGCGGCCATCCGTTTGCCTTTTTGCTTGCCGCCATTGTGTTCATCGCAGACGGCAGTTTGGGCATTTTGAAGATCAGCCTGAAGCGTTTTCTGCACATCTGGATCTTGAAAAACACCCTGACCCCCCTCCACGACCATGTGCGCAAGCGCAAGGGCTGGAGCGATGAGCAGGTGGTAGCCCGCTGGCTCATTCTGCAGTGTGTGGCCTCGGCTCTGCTGCTGCTCCTTGTGCGGGGCTGATACCCGTTACAATTTCCCCTGTGAAAAAGCAAGCCCGGAAAGTCCGCAGACTTTCCGGGCTTGCTCTATCTTAAAATGATTTTCTCAACACTCTACCCCGGCCTTTTTGCACGCCGCCTGCACCACATGGCCTACCAGCACCGAGGTGGTTACGGTGCCCACGCCGCCGGGCACGGGAGTAATGGCCTCTACCACCGGCTCTGCGGCGGCAAACTGCACGTCACCGCAGAGTTTGCCCTCCTCGTTTACATGGATGCCTACGTCCACGACCGTCTGGCCTGCCCGCAGGCAGTCCGCGCCCACAGCCGCCATCTTGCCCATGGCCACCACCACGATGTCGGCTTGCCTGCACACTTCCGGCAGGTTCTGGGTGCGGGAGTTGCACAGGGTGACGGTGGCGTTCTCCCGGTCCAGCATCATGGCGGCGGGCTTGCCCACCACAAGGCTGCGGCCCACCACCACGGCACGCTTGCCGGAAAGGGGAACATTATAATATTTCAAAATTTCCATGCAGGCCTGCGCGGTGCAGGGGGCATAGCCCAGTTCGGTGTTTGTGAACACCCCGGCCAGCGAAGCGTCCGTGATGCCGTCGATGTCTTTTTCCGGGCGCAGGGCGGCGCGGACGGTGCGGTCATCGAACTGCTTGGGCAGGGGACGGAACAAAAGACAGCCGTGGATGCCGTTGTCTGTGTTCACCTCGTCCAGTACCCGGAGCAGCTGCTCCTGCGTGGCGTCGGCGGGCAGCACGAACTGCTTGACGGCGACGCCTACCTTGCCGCAACGGGTCATCACGCCCCGCTCGTAGGAAAGGTCATCCTCCCGCTCGCCCACTCGCACCACGGCCAGCGTGGGGATGATGCCCTTGGCTTTCAGCTGTTCGCAGAGCGCCGCGTTGCGCTCGTTCATGGCGGCCACCACCGGCGCACCTTTTAAGATCATTGCCATATACTTTCCCTCATTTATGATGTTATTTATTGCGGAGTTTCCCGTTGACGGCGTTGAATATTTCGTCTGCCCGGGGCACAAACTCTGCCAGCAATGCGTCTGCCCGGGCGTCCAGTGCAGCAGCGCGTGTGCGGTCTGCCATCAGTTTCGTATTGGTGAACACATTCAGGCTTGCGGCCTGCAATGCCGCCTTGCACAGCACGGCGGCGCACCCTGCGTCCGATACCGCCAGCACGCTGCCCTTCGCGGCATACTGCCCGGCCAGCGCGATGCCCTCGGCGCACTTTTCCATGATCTGCAGCGGCACGGCGCTTGCACCGTCCAGTGCGGCTTCCAGCACAGCAGCCTTGTGCGCGGCCTGCTCCGGGGTGTCCTTGGGTAAGCCGTAGGCCGCAGCCAGCGGCGCAAAGGCATCGGCATCGGCCTGTACCAGTGCTTCCAGCTCCAGCCGCAGGGCTTCAGCCCGGGCGTTCAGTGCCTGAATATCCGCTTCCACGGCGGCGTACTTCTTTTTACCGGTGGTCAGACAGCCCACCATGTTGCCCAGCGCCACACCGGCAGCGCCCACCAGCGCGGCCGTGCCGCCGCCGCCCGGCGTAGGCGCTTTGCTGGCAAGCTGTTCCAGAAACTGCGCGCAGCTTAGATCGTTCATTTCCATGTGTAGATACCCCTCTCTGTTACAAAGGCGTCCAGCCGCTGGTCGTGGTCGTCCACGGCGGCGCGGGGGACGCGCTGAACCTCCAATGCAATGCCGATCTTCACCGCCCGGGTGCAGCGGGGCAGGTAGCGGTCGTAGTAGCCCTTGCCCATGCCCACCCGGTAGCAGTCTGCGTCAAAGGCGGTGCAGGGCACCAGCACCAGATCCAGCTGCTCCGGCTGCAAAAGGGTGGAGTGCTCCGGTACCGGCGTGCGGATGCCGTACTGTCCCACCGCCCAGCCGTCCGCGCCCGGCACGGCTGCGGTAAGGGTAAATCCCTCGCCGCACACCGGGTAGGCCACCGTCTTACCCTGCCGGACAGCTTCGGCGGCCACGGCGGCAAGGTCGGCTTCGCCCCCAAAGGCTGCGTAGAGCAAAAGGGTATTGGCAGTGCGGTAGGCGTCCAGTTCCAGCACCCGGCGGCACAGCGCCGCGTTGGCGGCGGTGCGCTGCGGCGCATCCAGCGCTTTGCGGGCGGCACGGCCGGCGGTACGCTGCGCCTGTTTTTTCTCGGCAATGGTCATACAAAACACCTCGCTTCACCTGTGGGGGAGGATACTTGAAAAATATACAAAATCGACAACGCATTTTTATACAAACATAATAAACACTTCAGACAAAAAAAGCAAGCCTTTTGGCGAAAAGAGGATTGAAGCCGCCGCCGCTTTCTGCTATGATTATCTTACAGCAGTAAGCGCCGTGCGGGCGCTGCGCTGAGAGAATCTACAACATTTTGTGGAGAGGGGCAAGTAAAATGTACAAGGATATGATGGACACCATCGGCATGGTCAATGCAGCCGACCCGGAACTGGGCGCAGCCATGGAGCGGGAGCTGATCCGTCAGCGCGAGAACATTGAGCTGATCGCCAGCGAGAACATCGTTTCGCCCGCCGTGATGGCAGCGATGGGCAGCGTGTTGACCAATAAGTACGCCGAGGGTCTGCCCGGCAAGCGCTACTACGGCGGCTGTGTCTATGTGGACGAGGTGGAGAATATTGCCATCCAGCGTGCCTGCCAGCTGTTCGGGGCAAAGTACGCCAACGTCCAGCCCCATTCCGGCGCACAGGCCAACCTTGCCGTGTATTTTGCCCTGCTGGAGCTGGGCGATACCGTTATGGGCATGGACCTTTCGCAGGGCGGTCACCTGACCCATGGTTCCCCGGTGAATATGTCCGGTAAAAACTACCACTTCATCTCCTACGGCGTTGGCGCAGACGGCGTCATCGACTACGCCGAGCTGGAAAAGCAGGTGCGCAAGGTGCGCCCCAAGATGCTGGTGGCGGGCGCTTCTGCCTACCCCCGCGCCATCGACTTTGAAAAGCTGGCCGAGATCGCCCACGGCTACGGCGCATACCTGATGGTGGATATGGCGCACATTGCCGGTCTGGTGGCGGGCGGCCAGCACCAGAGCCCCGTACCCTACGCCGATGTAGTGACCACCACCACCCACAAGACCCTGCGCGGACCCCGCGGCGGCCTGATTTTGACCAACAACCCCATCATTGCCAAGCGCATCAACTCGGCCGTGTTCCCCGGCACGCAGGGCGGCCCGCTGGAACACGTTATTGCAGCAAAAGCTGTCTGCTTTGGTGAGGCACTGAAGCCGGAGTTCAAGGAATACGCCCGTAAGATCGTGGAAAACGCACAGGCGCTGGCTGCGGCCTTGCAGCAGCACGGGGTCAAGCTGGTATCCGGCGGCACCGACAACCACCTGATGCTCATTGACCTGCGGGACGAAGAGTGCACCGGCAAGGACTTGGAGCAGCGTCTGGACAGCGTGCACATCACCGCCAACAAGAACACCGTCCCCGGCGAGACCCGCAGCCCCTTTGTGACCTCCGGCGTGCGTCTGGGCACCCCGGCTGTCACCACCCGCGGCATGGGCGCAGCCGAGATGCAGGTGATCGCGGACTGCATTGCAGACTGCATCTGGCACTATGACGAAAAGAAGGACGAGATCAGCGCACGCGTCCTGCGCCTGACCCGGGAGTTCCCGCTGTACCAGTAAAAGCAACGTGTAAATAACAAGGCATCCGCAGCCGTTCTGCTGCGGGTGCCTTTTGTTACAAAACCGGAAGAGCCGGAAAAAGGAGAAAAACGATGGAAAGCTTAGGCCTTTTGCATCTGTATTACGGCGACGGTAAGGGCAAGACCACAGCCGCCATGGGGCTTGCCCTGCGGGCGCTGGGCAGCGGAAAACGTGTGGTCATCGTGCAGTTTTTAAAGGGCGGGCAGAGCGGCGAGATCCCGCTGCTGGAACAGCTGGGTGCTACCGTTTACCGGGGCAAGGCCGGGCAGAAATTCGTCTTTCAGATGAACGAAGCCGAAAAGGCCGCTACCCGCGCTTTGCAGAACCAAAACCTTGCGGCGGCGCTGGCGCAGCCCTGTGACCTGTTGGTGCTGGACGAGGCGGGCAGCGCGTGGGAACTGGACATGGTGGACAAAGACCTGCTGCAGCAGGCGGTGCTGCACCGCCCCGCCGGGCAGGAGTGCGTACTGACCGCCCACGCCACCCCCGGGTGGATGCTGGACGCCGCAGACTACCTCACCGAGATGTGCTGCCGCCGCCATCCCTACCAAAAGGGCATCGCCGCACGGAAGGGCGTGGAGTATTAAGGTTATAGCAAAAGGAGTTGTTGCGCATAATGCAACAGCTCCTTTTGTAGTTTCAGGTATCCCAGAACCCTTTCAGCGCCGTTTCCAGCGCGGCGGTGCCGGGCAGATACTGGATGTGCTGCCAGTGCGGTGGGAACAGGCGGGCGGTGTCGGGCTGCGCAAAGCGGTCGTCCAAAAGCAGCACCACGCCCTTGTCCTGCGGGGTGCGCACCACCCGCCCGGCGGCTTGCAGCACCTTGTTCATGCCCGGGTAACGGTAGGCGTAGTCGAAGCCGCAGCCGGACTGCTCCTCGTAATACCGGCGCAGCATCTCCTGCCGGGGGTTCACCTGCGGCAGACCCACGCCTACGATGGCGCAGCCGATGAGCCGGTCACCCACAAGGTCTACCCCCTCGCCGAAGATGCCGCCCATCACGGCAAAGCCCAGCAGCGTTTGGGCAGGGTGGGGCACGAACTGCGCCAGAAACTCCGCGCGCCCGGCATCATCTAAGCTGCGCTGCTGCACAAGGGTGTGGATATCCGGCCAGCGGGCGGCAAAGGCTTCGTACACCTGCTGCAAATAGGCGTAGCTGGGGAAAAACGCCAGATAGTTGCCGGTCTTGCCCCGCGCCAGCGCCGCCAGCGCATCGGCTACGGCGGGCACACTGGCCTCCCGCTGGTGGTAGCGGGTGGAGATGCCCGGCAGGCAGAACAGCCCCAGATTTTCCGGCGGGAAAGGGCTTGGCAGCGCCACCGCCCGGGCATCGGCGCAGCCCAGCACGCTGCGGTAAAAGGCAGGCGGGGTCAATGTGGCACTGAACAGCGCCGCGCTGCGCCCTGCCGCCAGACTGGCGTCCACAAAGGGCGCGGAGTCTAAGCAGAGCAGATGCAGCTCCAACTCGCTGCCCCGGGCGGTAAGCTGGGTGACAAAATGGCTGTCGTACCGGTCAGCCGCGCGGGCGATATCCTGCAAGGAGAAATACAGCTCCAGCAGCTGCGCATGGGCGGGGTCGTCAGGGTTCTGTTCCAGCCAGTCCTGCAAGGGCGTGTGCACGGCTCGCAGGGCAGCGGGCAAAGCGGCGGGCAGCTGCTGCAAAAACACGGTGCTGTCCCGGGCGTACAGCGGCTGCGGCAGGGCAAAGTCCGGGGCAGCTTCGGCGGGCAAAAGGCTCACCTGCGCAGGCTCGGCATCCCCGACAGATTCTGCGCCTATACGGGGCGCAGCCTGTGCGCAGGCCTTACGCGCCGCCAGAAAGACTTTGTCCGCCTTGGTCAGTGCAGTCTTTAAGCTGCTTTTGCCCTTGCCCAGCGCCCGCTTTGCTTCGGTCAGGCTGCTTTTGGCAAACTGCGCCGAGTACATGGCGCGGGCTCTGTCCGGCAGGTTGTGCGCCTCGTCAATGAGGAACAGCCAGTCCCCGGCGGCATCAAAAAAGCGCTTGAGGTGCACCACCGGGTCAAACAGATAGTTGTAGTCCCCAATGACCACATCGCACCACTCGCTCAAGTCCAGCCCTAGCTCAAAGGGGCATACCGAGAACTGCCGGGCGGTGTCTGCCAGCGCGGCGCGGCTGAAACTGCCGCTGCCGTCCAGCAGAGCCGCCAGCGCGTCCTTGCGGCGGTCGTAGTAGCCGTTGGCAAAGGGACACACCTCCGGCAGACAGGCGGGGTGCCCTTCGGCGTCCGGGTGCAGACAAGCCTTTTCCTTGGCGGTCAGGGTCACGCTGCGCAAGGCAAGACCGGGCTGGGCGGTACGCAGCCGTGCCACCGCGTCCTCGGCGGCGGCTTGAGTGGTGTTGCGGGCGGTCAGGTAGAACAGCTTTGCGCCGCAGCCCTCGCCCATAGCCTTCAGGGCAGGGAAGAGGGCGCTCATGGTCTTGCCGATGCCGGTGGGTGCCTGACAAAAAACGCGGGTGCCGCCCTTGCGGTCGGCGCTCTTCCCGGCGCGGCAGGCGCGGTACACCTCGCCCGCCAGTGCCCGCTGCCCGGGGCGGTATTCCGCAAAGGGAAATTGCAGCGCCGCAAGGCTCTGGCTGCGCCGGGTGTCCCAGTCCAGCTGCCGTTGCGCCCACGGGGCATACTGCGTTAAAAGCTGTTGCAAAAACTGCTCCAACTGCTGCCGGGTGAACTGCCGGGTAAAGCGCAGAATCTGGTCGGTGTCAACTTGGTAATAGGTCAGCCGCACCGCCAGCGTTTCCAGCCCCTGCTGGCTGCTGTAAATGGCAGCATACACCATGCCCTGCGCCCAGTGGCAGGGGTTCAACTCCTCGGTGATCTCTTCGTAGGGAACAGTGGTGGTCTTGATCTCGTCAATGGTCACGGTGCCGTTTTCATCGGTGAAAATGCCGTCTGCCCGGCCCTCCAGAGTAAAGGCGATGCCGCAGGCTTCCCGCTCCGCGCTGAGGAATACCTCGGCCTGATACCCCTCCCCGGCGGCCTTTTGCAGCTTGCGGTGGATGCGTGCACCCTCGTTGGCGCGGTCAAAGCCGGTAAAGCGGCTGTCGATGCTGCCGGTGCGCAGCAAAAACTCCACCAGCTGCCGGATGGGCAGATGGATGCTTGCCAAGGTGTTTCACCTCCGTTGGGTTTTACTTTATTCTACCCCGAACAGCTCCATGCACTGGGCGGCTGCGGCATCTACCTGCGCAAAATCCACAGCGGTGCGGTAGTAGGTCTCCAGTTCATCGTGGCAGCTTTTTGCCTGTGCCATCAGGGCACAGGCCTGTTCCAGCAGCTCGGCGGCGGCGCGCTCGTTGAAACGCAGCCGTGCCCGACAGGCGGAAAGATTCTCCCGGTCCACAAAGCGGCTGCACCGCACGGTCTGTGCGGCGGACAGCCGCACCGGATGCCAGCGGTTGTCGGTCAGGAACGCCAGCCTCAGGGAGGGGATGATAATGTGGTCAATTTTATCCTCCGGGTGCATGGCGCAGGGGCAGGTGATGATGTGGTAGCCCCGCGCCAGCGCTTCGGCGCGGATGAGCTCCAGCAGCAGGCGGGAGACTGCCCCGTAGTCGTCCCGGAAAAGGATGCACCGGTCGGCCAGCGCCTGCACCGTGCCCTGATAGAACACCTCGCCCTTGGGCGTGATGGCCGAGAGCAGCCGCAGCTCTTCAGAGCCCATCTCCTCAGTGCGGGGCAATAGGCGGGTGCACAGTCGCTTGACGTAGCGGCGCACTTTTTCAAAGTTTGCACTGCACGCTTCGGCGCGGCGGCTGTCCAGCAGCAGACTGCCCGCCGAGGCCACATACCGCGCCGCCCGGCTGCGCAGCAGCTGGTTGCGGGCAAACAGGGCGGTCACCTCGTCCTTGTGGGGGTGCAAGGCATCGGCATCAATGGTATGGTACAAACTCAACACCCGCTCGTCTGCGCCGGGGGCTTCCGGCTCCACCACATGGGGCGCAGTGGCGTCGATGATGGCACGTTTCTGCCGCAGGAACACCACCCCGTCCAGACTGTCGGGGTCGCTGGCGCAGTGGATGCGCTGGATGGGCTCGCCCTTATCCTGTGCGGCGCGCGCCAGACGCTTCATCAGGGTAGACTTGCCGCAGCCCGGCCCGCTTTTGAGCAGCACCAGCTGCATCCCGGGCTCCCGGCGCAGCGGCGCAAAGTAGCCCTTGAACCCGGCGGGCGTTGTAGCGCCCAGAAAGAAATCCACAGAAGGATGCACGGAACTTTCCATACAAAAACACCTCGCTTTTGCTTTACAGTATGCAAAAGCGGTGCGGTTGGTTCCTGTCCTTACTTATGATAGGTATGCTCGCACACAGCGGCAATGGTGTCCCGCAGCACGGTAAAGTCCGCAAAGGCTTCGGGCTTGTTCTGAGGTTGGCGCAGCAGGGCGGCGGGGTGGAAGGTACCCATAAACAGGATGCCGCTTTTTTCAATGATCTGCCCGTGCTCCCGGGTGACGGAAAAATCCTGCCGGATCATCCGCTGGGCGGCAATGCGCCCAAGGCAGACCACGATCTTAGGCTGCAGCAGCCGGAACTGCTCCCGCAGCCACGGCATACAGGCTTCGCTCTCGGCAGGCAGCGGGTCGCGGTTCTGGGGCGGGCGGCACTTGACGATGTTGGCAATATAGCAGTTTTTGCTGCGGTCAAGGTCGATGGCAAACAGGTATTTGTCCAGCAGCTGGCCGCTGCGCCCCACAAAGGGCAGACCCTGCTCGTCCTCGCTCTGGCCGGGGCCCTCGCCCACAAACAGCACCTCGGCGTCCGGCACGCCCTGCCCGAACACTACGTTCGTCCGGGTGGCGCATAGCTCGCACCGGGTGCAGGCAAGGCATTCGGCCTTTAAAGTATCCATATCCATGGAGAACATCTCCTTTTAAATCAGTATGATATTTTATTCACAAATCGAATGGCGTTTTCTCCCCTAAAATATAGCACAAAAACACAATTTTGTCTTGAACTTTTTGCCGTCTGTGCTAGAATAAAGAAGAAAGGCATCCTTGTGTCCAACAGACACGGGAGCAAATTTTGGAAAGCATTTTCGGAGGTAATCACAATGGCTGATATGTTTGCACCGCTGGTAGCACAGCTGAAGGCAAATCCCAAGACGATCGTGTTCACCGAGGGCAATGACCCCCGCATTCTGGAGGCCGCAAGCAAGCTGCTGGCCGAGGGCGTGCTGAAGGTCGTTATGGTGGGCAACGAGGCAGAGTGCAAGGCTGCTGCCGCCGCCGGTAACTTTGATATTTCCGCTGCCGAGATCATCGACCCCGAGAACTACGCCGGTTTCGATGAGATGGTCAACACCATGGTGGAGCTGCGCAAGGGCAAGCAGACCGCTGAGGAGTGCACCGCACTGCTGAAGAAGTCCAACTACTTCGGCACCATGCTGGTGAAGATGGGCAAGGCAGACTGCCTGCTGGGCGGCGCTACCTACTCCACCGCCGACACCATCCGTCCCGCTCTGCAGCTGGTCAAGACCAAGAAGGGCGCACATCTGGTGAGCTCCTGCTTTATTCTGGACCGCGACTGCGGCGAAGAGGGTCTGAAGCGCATTGCCATGGGCGACTGCGCTGTCAACATTGATTACACCGATACTGTCGATAAGGCTACCGGCGAGGTCAAGGTGTCTGCCGCTGCCAAGCTGGCAGAGGTGGCTGTGGAGACTGCCCGCACCGCAAAGCTGTTCGGCATCGACCCGAAGGTGGCTGTGCTGAGCTTTTCCACCAAGGGCTCCGGCAAGGGCGGCACCGTGGCACTGAGCCACGACGCTACCATCAAGGCACAGGAGATGGATCCCGAGCTGGCTGTGGACGGCGAGCTGCAGTTTGACGCAGCTGTTGCTCCCGAGGTGGCACAGGTCAAGTGCAAGGGCAGCAAGGTGGCTGGTCAGGCCAACACCTTCATCTTCCCCTGCATCGAGGCCGGCAACATCGGCTATAAGATCGCACAGCGTCTGGGCGGCTACGCTGCTTACGGCCCCATCCTGCAGGGCCTGAACGCTCCCATCAACGACCTGTCCCGCGGCTGCAACGCAGACGAGGTGTACAAGATGAGCCTGATCACCGCTTGCCAGTCTTAAACTGCCAAACGGCTTCATAGCGCCTGATTTTTCAAAGACTGCCGTACTTTTGTGCGGCGGTCTTTTTTGTGTGAGAACGATTTAGAATGCCCTCCGCTCCGCTCTGGGCATATTCAGAGGAATCCTTATTTATATTTCGGGATAACGGAGCGTCCGCGGACGCTCCGTTATCCCATTTTCACGGGAGGGGTCGTAAAGAGGAACGAGCAGTCTATATCTCCCTTTTGTGAAAATGCGTTTGGAGCGGCCCGCAGGCCGCGACAAACGCGAAATATAAAAATTCTTCCGCTTTTTATGGCCAGAGCGCAGCGGAGGCCATTTTAAATCGTCCGGCGCGGCGTTTTTGCACGGCAAAAACCAGCCGCGCCCCTCTTGCAATCCGGCGGGGTTTATGGTACAATATCTTAGCATCCACAAGGATGTGTCGGACAGCGCCTGCTGCGTGGTTCGGCATACGGATGCGGGTCCTGTACGATGGGCTCGCTGTGAACCAGGTCAGGTGGGGAACCAAGCAGCCTTAAGCAGTGCGTTCGTGCGTTTCAGTAAGCCTGCATCCGTATGCCGAGTTACGCAAGGCGGGGACAAAACCCCGTCGAGCGCTGTCCTTTTATTTTTGCCGCAAAGGCCGGGAAAGGGGAGAGAACGCCGTGTATCGTGCGCTTTACCGCAAATGGAGACCCCAGCGGTTTGAGGATGTGGTGGGGCAGCGTGCCATCGTGACCGCCCTGAAAAACCAGATCACCGCAGGGCGCGTAGGCCATGCGTATCTGTTTACCGGCGTGCGCGGCACCGGCAAGACCACCTGCGCCAAAATTTTTGCCAAGGCGGTCAACTGCCTGCACCCGGTCAATGGTGACCCCTGCGGGGAGTGCGAGATCTGCAAGGGCATCGACAACGGCAGCCTGCTGGACGTGGTGGAGATGGACGCAGCCTCCAACAACGGCGTGGACGATATCCGCGACCTGCGGGACGAGACCGCTTACACCCCCAGCGCCTGCCAGTATAAGGTGTATATCATCGACGAGGTGCACATGCTGTCCACAGCGGCCTTCAATGCACTGCTGAAAACGCTGGAAGAGCCTCCCGCACACGTCATCTTCATTCTGGCGACCACCGAGATCCAGAAAGTGCCCGCCACCATCCTCTCCCGCTGTCAGCGTTACGATTTTACCCGCATCGGGCCGGAGGATATCGCACGGCGGGTGGAGTATATCGCCGGGGAGGAAAAGCTGGAGCTGACCTCCGACGGCGCGGAGCTGATCGCCCGTCTGGCCGATGGTGCGCTGCGCGATGCACTGTCCATTCTGGATACCTGCGCCGGTGTCACCGCAAAGATCGACGCAGACGTGGTGCGCCGCATGGCGGGTGTGACCGACCGCAGCTACCTGTTCCACATTTCGGACGCTCTGGAAGCGCAGGACGCCGCCGCCGCGCTGGCACAGCTGGCGCAGCTGCGGCAGCAGTCGGTGGACGTAAAGCGCCTGACCGAGGAACTGATCGCTCACTACCGCGCTCTGATGCTGGCGGCGCTGCCCGGCGGGCAGGCGCTGCTGTCCGGTGTATCGCCGGAGGAAGAAGCGCTGTACCTGCAAAAAGGCCCGGAGATGGGGCAGCGGGAGGCCATCCGCGCCATCCGCACTTTGGGCACGGCGCTGGAGCACATGACCCGTGGCAGCGACCAGCGCATTGAGCTGGAGCTGGCACTGTTCAGCCTGTCCGAGCCGCCCCAGCAGATGCAGGCGGTAACGGTGCAGGCAGCCCCCGCCCGCGTGGCACAGCCGGAAGCGCCCCGTCCCTTTGCGGCAGCGGTGCAGCCCTTTGCAAGCGCCCCGGTGCAGTCTGCCCCCGCAGCTGCTGCACCACAGACCCCGGCAGCAGTAGCAGAACCTGCCCCTGCTGTGCAGCAGACCCCTCCGCAGCCTGCCGCGCAGGAAGCACCGCCCGCCCCTGCGGAGGAGCTGCCGCCTATGCCAGAGGAACCGCCGGTACAGCAGAGCGATGCCGCCCTGCCGTGGGACGAGCCTGCCCCGCAGGCACCGCCGCCGGAGGAGCCGGAGCCGGTCAGCCAGCCGGAGCAGCCCGCCCCCGCAGAACCCGCACAACCCGCCCCGGCAGCGGAGGAACCACCTGCCCTGGTGCAGGAGCACCCAGCCGACCCGGTGCTGACCAAGCCCCGCAGCGTGGCGCAGCAGGGCACGAACCCCTTCCCGTACTGGGGACAAATCGTGCAGAAGCTGGAAGGCATCGACCCCATGCTGTATATGTATCTGCGCAAGTCCAAAGCTTACTTTGACGGCACCCGCGTGCTGATCGACGGCGGCAAGACTTTCCGGGATTTTATCCGGGTGAACAAGGACAGCCAGAAGCTGATCAAAAAGCTGATCGCCGAGGTATCCGGCGTGCCGGTGCCCATCGGCCCTTACGAGCCAAAAACCGCCGGAAAGACCGCCTCCAATGCGGAGCAGTCCCTTCTGGCACTAGAAAAGCTGGGGTTAGAGGTCAGCATTGAGGATACCGCCCGCAAAAAGCGCTAAAAATTGTTTATAATAAAGGAGAATGCCATTATGAAAGCAAGAATGCCCGCAGGCTACGGCCGCCCCGATATGAACGCCCTGATGCGTCAGGCTCAGAAGATGCAGGAGGACATGAAGAGCAAGCAGGCCGAGTTGGAAGCCGCCGAGTACACCGGCAGTGCCGCCGGTGAGATGGTGACCGTGAAGATGAACGGCAAGCACGAGGTGCTGTCCATCACCATCAAGCCCGAGGCCGTGGACCCGGACGACATCGAGATGCTGGAAGACATGGTGGCTGCTGCCATCAACGCCACCGTGAAGCAGGTGGACGAGACCGCAGAAGCCGAGATGGGCAAGCTGACCGGCGGCCTGAACATTCCGGGTCTCTGAGCCGGGAAGGGGAGATACCATGGACTACACTGCCGCACCGCTGGAAAAGCTGATCGAAGAGTTCGGCAAGTTTCAGGGCGTGGGCCGCAAGGGCGCTACCCGCATGGCCTATCAGGTGCTGAGTATGTCGGATAAGGACGCTGCGGCGCTGGCCGATGCCATCCGCGGTGCGCACACCCGGCTGCACCGGTGCCGTATCTGCCAGAACTTTACGGACGCTGACCTGTGCCCGGTATGCGCCAGCGCCAAGCGGGACACCTCGGTGATCTGCGTGGTGGAAAAGCCCCGGGACGTGCAGGCCTTTGAGCGCACCCGGGAGTATAACGGCCTGTACCATGTGCTGCACGGTCTGCTGGATCCGTTGGCCGGTGTGGGTGCAGAGCAGCTGACCGTCAAGGAGCTGCTGGCGCGGCTGAAGGACGACACGGTGAAGGAGGTCATCATGGCCATGAACCCCACCGTGGAGGGTGAAGCCACCGCCATGTATCTGGCAAAGCTCATCAAGCCGCTGGGCATCCGGGTCACCCGGCTTGCCTCCGGTCTGCCGGTGGGCGCCAGTCTGGAATACGCCGACGAGACCACCCTGTACCGGGCACTTTCCGGCCGGGGAGAGCTGTAAACTCGTAAAAATTTACAATTCTGTCAGAAACAGCCCTTGCATTACCCTGAAAAAATGGTATACTGAAACAACGAACGGAACGGAGAAAGGAGGCGCGCAGCATGGCACCCACAAAGGAGCGCCCGGCGACCAAGACCATCGCCACCAACCGCGAAGCGCGCCACGAGTATTTTGTTCTGGAAGCGCTGGAGACCGGTGTAGAACTCAAGGGCACCGAGGTGAAAAGCCTGCGGGCCGGCGGGGTCAACCTGAAGGACAGCTGGGTGGATATTGAAAATGGCGAACTGCTGGTAAAGGGGATGCACATCAGCCCCTACGACCACGGCAACCTGTTCAATCAGGACCCCATGCGCGTCCGGCGGCTTCTGGCGCACAAAAGTGAGATCCGGCGTCTGCACCAGCAGTGCAAGCTGCAGGGCTATACGCTGGTACCGCTCTCACTTTACTTCAAGCATGGCCGCGTAAAGATGGAAGTGGGCTTGTGCAAGGGCAAAAAGCTGTACGACAAGCGTGCCGATGCCGCCCAGCGCGATGCAAAGCGCTCCATTGACCGGGCTGTGAAGTCCAACGGCAAGTATTATTAAGCATTCCAATTGCAGACTGCGGCTCACCGCAGAAAACCAAGCTTTCCGCACATCGTAAGATGTGCTTTATATGGGGGCGTAAAGGTTTCGACGGGGGGAGCGAGGTCTGGGCAGCGGGTAGCAGCGGGGGAACTGCTCTATAACTCCTCCAAAACAATTAACTGACAACAATAATTATCAGTTGCTCGCAGCCTGAGTGCTGCGCGTTCCGCCCACTCTTGTGTCGTGTGGGGCCGGGGCGTCCTTTAGACACAGCACCTGAACGGACCTAAGCTTTGCGGACCGGCAGGAACTCATGAAGCTACCAAAGCGCTAGCCTGACGATCGGCGTGGCGCGGCGGGAATGTTGTAGATCGCCTGCACCCGGAGACACCTACACTGAGCTCTTTTCGGACATGGGTTCGACTCCCATCGCCTCCACCAGTAAAAAAGCCACCCGAAAACTTACGTTTTCAGGTGGCTTTTTCTATACCTGCTATTTCTGCTATTCTGTTACGCCTACGCCAGATCCGGCAGGATATCCGACCACAGAGCCTGCTCCTGCCGCAAGGCATCGAAGCAGCAGTCCAGATACATTTTATTGACTGCGGCAAAAATGGTGCTGCGCAACAGCAGACGCTCATCATTGAGCGTAGTCTCCGGCTGGGCTGCCTTGCCGCCGAACACCACAGAAAGACTAGCCTCCAGTTCCTCGCAGAAGATATCGTAGGCTGTCCCGGCGGAGCAGTGCTCCCGCTGCATTTTAAACAGGGTGTCGATATTTTCGATCGAGAGCACCGTTTTGGAGACTGCAATGTACATCAGGGATGCAATCTGGTCCCGGGTGTATTTTTTGCGAATGGGGTGATCCACCACCCCTTTTTTGACGTAGTTGCTTACCATAGATGGCGTCAGCTCCACCCCGCAGAAGCTGCGGAAGTAGCCGTTGACGAACTGCACCGTCTGGTCCAGATACAGCCCTACCGAGGGGAGATCGTTGTACCGGGGCAGGGCAAAGCCCGCAGCACACGCCGCAACGCGGAGTTTGGTTTCAGCTTTCATAATATCTTGTTCCGTTCATGCTCCTGCGCTTTTTTGCAGGCAGGGACGTTGTTTTTGTGCAAAGGCAGGGCAATTGCTTTCCGCAAAAGCACTTCTGCCTGTGAAATAGTATACCGCATTTTGGAAAATTGGTCAACGGGCAACGAAAACTTTGTAAAAGAATTTGAGAAAACAGTTGACAGGGTTTTGAAAAACTGCTATGATGGTCACAGACAAAGGAATGACTGCGGCGTGCGCCGCTTGAAAATGGAGAAAAATATGAAAAGCAAAATCGTTGTAGATTCCTCTGCAAATGTGTACGAGCTCCCCGATGTAGGGTTTGCCTATGTGCCGCTGAAGATCCTGACCGACGAGCAGGAGTATGTGGACACCGCAGAGGTGGACGCCCCCGCGCTGGCCGAGATGATGCGCACCTATAAGGGCCGCACCAGCACCTCCTGCCCCAACATCTCGGATTGGCTCACTGCCTACGAGGGCGCAGACGAGGTGTACGTTGTGACCATCACCGGCACGCTGTCCGGCGCTTACAACGCCGCGCTGCTGGCGGGCGAGGAGTACGAGCAGAGCCACGAGGGCGCGCGGGTCTTTGTGCTGGACAGTCTGTCCACCGGTGCGGAGTCCCGGCTGCTGGTGGAGCGTCTGGCGGCGCTGATCAAGGCAGGCAAGCCCTTTGATACCGTGTGCGAGGAGATCCGGGCGTACCATGAGCACACCCACCTGCTGTTTGCGCTGGAATCTCTGGCAAACCTTGCCCGCAATGGCCGCGTGAAGCCCGCTGTGGCTACGGTGGCGCGGATGTTGGGCATCCGGGTCATCGGTCAGGCCAGCGATGCCGGTGATCTGGAGGTTCTGTGCAAGACCCGCGGCGAGCACGGCGCACTGGAGCGCATGGTGCTGGAAATGAAGGCGCACGGCCTGACCAACGGCCGGGTGCACATCGACCACTGCTGCAACGCCGCCGCTGCGGAGCGACTGAAGCACATGGTCCATGCGGTGTTCCCGGAGGCCAAGGTGGAGGTGGGCACCTGCGGCGCTCTGTGCAGCTACTATGCAGAGTACGGCGGCCTGATGGTGAGCTACGAGGATAACGAAGCACCCACCGTCTGAACGGAAAATATGATACTGTGATTTCGATTCACCGGGGCATCTGCGGACGCTCCGGTGAACTTTTTTATAAGGGATAATTCCGGTGCACCCGACAGCAAAAACTTGCAAAGGGTGAAAAACCGCGCTATACTTACTTACATTATAGAGGTAAGGAAACACGGGAAGGGGAGAGAATATGCTGTTCCGGTTGCCGATCATCAAGTTTTTCAACCGCATCCTCAACCGCATCACGGTCACGGTGGTGTTGGTGGCGCTGCAGCTTGCGTGGCTGGCGTGGGTGTTTTTTGCCCTCACTACCGGTACGGCACGGGTGTGGGTCACAGGGACACTCAACGGGCTGAGCCTGCTGATCATTCTGTATCTGGTGCGCAAGGACGAAAACAGTGCCTATAAGGTGGGCTGGATCGCCCTCATCGGGCTGCTGCCGCTGCTGGGCGGGGCACTGTATCTGGCCTTTGGCAACAAGCGCCCTTCCCGCCGTCTGCGCAGCAAAATGCAGGCGGTGGAGCAGGCACACCGGGCAGACCGCGCCCAGCAGCCCGGGCAGACCGCCAATCTGTGCGACGAAAACCGGGGCGTGAGCCGTTACCTGACCCAATACGGCTGCTATCCTGCATGGCAGAACACCACCGCCCGGTATTTCTCCTGCGGCGAAGCCATGTATCCGGCGCTGCTGGCCGACCTTGAAAAAGCGGAAAAGAGCATCTTTTTGGAGTTTTTTATCGTCAGTCAGGGCAAGATGTGGCAGGGCGTGGAGGATATTCTGCGGCGCAAGGCGGCACAAGGGGTGGACGTGCGGCTGATCTACGACGACTTCGGCAGCCTGCTGGGTCTGCCCAAGGACTTTGTGGTGCGCATGGAGCGGGCGCATATCCGCTGCATTCCCTTTAACCCGGTGGTGCCGCTGCTCTCGCTGGTGATGAACCATCGCGACCACCGCAAGATCGTGGTGATAGACGGCAAAGTAGCCTACACCGGCGGCATCAATCTGGCAGACGAGTATATCAACGCGATCACCCGCTTCGGCTACTGGAAGGACGCGGGCCTGCGCATCGAGGGCGCTGCGGTGTGGAACTTTACCGTAACGTTTCTGGATTTCTGGAACGCCTTCCGTCCCTTTGAGCAGGATTACAGCGCCTTCCGTCCGCAGTTTGCGGTGCTGCCTGCCAGCGATGGCGTAGTGCAGCCCTACGCGGACAGCCCGCTGGACGAGGAGCCGGTGGCGGAAACGGTCTATCTGGATATTTTGGCACAATCACAGCAGTACGTTTATTTTTATACGCCCTATCTCGCCATTGGCGAGGAAATGCTGGACGCGCTGCGCAACGCCGCCAAGCGCGGGGTGGATGTGCGGCTGGTGCTGCCGGGCATCCCAGACAAAAAGCTGGTGTTTCGGCTGAGCCGCTCGTACTATCTGCCCCTGCTGCGGGCGGGGGTGCGCATCTACGAGTACACCCCGGGCTTTCTCCACGCCAAGTGCTGCGTCAGCGATGACCGTGCGGCGGTGGTGGGCAGCATCAATATGGACTACCGCAGTATGTTCCTGCACTTCGAGTGCGGGGTGTTGCTGCTGCAAAACAGTCAGGTGCTGGCTTTGCGGGACGATGTGCGCCGCACCCTACCCCAGTGCCGGGAGGTGCAGTGCGCGGACTGCCGCACCGGTCTGGCCGGTACGGTGCTGGACAGCGTGCTGCGGCTGCTCAGTCCTTTAATGTAAGCGTCTGCTCATAAAATCCCACGCGGCGGGGCATACTGGCTCCAAAGCCTGCGTCTGCAATGCAGGCACGGAAAGGGAGCGTATGTGACGATATGAAACAGGCATCGCGATGGTTTTTGTGCTGCACGTTGGCAGCAGCACTGGCATTGACCGGCTGCGGCGGGGGAAGCTCCGGCAGCAGCTCCGGCCCGATGAGCGGCAGCACCTCTGCGGGCAGCAGCGCGGCGCAAAGCGCGGCGTGGCGCACCGGACTGGGGGTCCTGACCGAAGCGACCGGCACAGACCGTGCGGGCAACATCCGCACCGTGGCGGCTGCCGTGCTGCTGGATGCAGACGGCAAGCTGGCAGGGGTAACACTGGACGAGTTGGAGCTTTCAGTCAGTGCGGACGGCACCGGCAAGGTGACCACCCCCACCGACACCCGCACCAAGCGCCAGAAAGGGAAGGACTACCCGCTTGCAGAGGTGTCTGGCCTGAAAAAAGGCTGGGCAGAGCAAGCCGATGCCTTTAGCAGCTGGCTTGAGGGCAAGACCCCGGACGAGGTGAAAAAACTGAAAACGGATGCGGACGGCAAGGCCACGGATGCGGACCTTCTCTCTGGCTGCACCATTGCGGTGGACCGCTACCGGGATGCCGTTGTCCGCGCCTGCGAGAATGCGCAGGTGCTGGGCGCTGCCCGGGGCGATACGGTCAAACTGGGCGTTGAGGTAGCCGAAATACCGCAGGGGCTTGCGGGCACAGATGACAAGGACGCACAGGTGCAGGCTAAGATCACGCTGGCGGTGGTGACCATGGACGAGAATGCCCGGGTGACCAGCGCCATCGGGGATATGACCGAGCCGGAGCTGACCGTCAGCGCGGACGGCACCGTGTCTGCCCCGCGTGAGCCGGTCTACACCAAAAACGAGCTGGGCGACCGTTACGGAATGCGCAGCGCAAGCGCGTTAGGCAAGGAGTGGTACGAGCATAGCGCAGGCTGGTGCGGCTACCTGAAGGGCAAAAACGCCGTGGAGATCGGAAAACTTTCCGCAGACGGCACGGACGCTGACCTGAAGGCGCTGTGCACCATCTCGGTCACCGACCTGCAAAAGGCGGCGCTGAAAGCCATGGCGGAGCAATAATCATAAAACAGGATGTCCCTCTGCACAAAAAGTGCGGGGGGATTTTTTATGGGTGCGCCCTCTCAGACAAACTCTACGGGTTTGCCAGCTCTCCCAAAGGGAGAGCCAAGAGCACTGCCGGAAGCTTCCTCGTTGTACCCCCTAATACTTTAGCAACAAGCCTTAGACCTTGGCTCCCCCTTTGAGGAAAGACTTCCCCCGCTCCGGGGGAAGATGTCACCGTAGGTGACAAAAGGGGGAATCTGGCGCGGGAGCGCCTGAGAGGGCGAAAATAGAGCCCTTAAACAGGAATTTCCCGCATTTTCCCACAAAAAGCGGGCTTACGGGCGGGGCAAAGCAGTGCATTGTGCGAAAAAATGGGTTTGCCTCTTGCAAAACGGCGGTAAACGCGCTATTCTATAACCACAGTTTATCACTTTAGCATGGTAAAACGATAAATCGAGAGGGAAGCGGGACGGCGAACGTCCCCTATGGGAGGAAAAAGATATGAAACTCAAGCGTATTGCAAGTGCATTTCTGGCCGGTGCTCTGGCACTGAGCCTTGCAGCCTGCGGCGGCAGTGCATCTACCTCTGCGGCGGCATCTGATTCCGGCAGTGCAGCCGGTTCGGCTTCTGCCGCAACGGGCAGCGATCTGGACTACATCAAGGGCAAGGGCAAAATGGTCATCGGCTACACCGTGTACGAGCCCATGAACTACACCGATGCCGACGGCAACTTTACCGGCTTTGATACCGAGCTTGCCACCGCTGTGTGCGCAAAACTGGGCGTAGAACCGGAGTTCGTGGAAATCAACTGGGACACCAAGGTGGTGGAGCTGGACGCCAAGAGCATCGACTGCATCTGGAACGGTATGACCCTGACCGAGGATATCATGGCCAACACTGCCACCACCAAGGCCTACGCCAAGAATGCACAGGTCGTGGTGGTCAAGGAGGGCACCGCCTACACCTCCACCGCTGACCTTGCCGGTAAGACTGTGGTGGCTGAGGCCGGTTCTGCCGGTGAAGCCGCCATTCAGGGCGATGAAAACCTTGCCAAGGCCGATTATGTTTCCAAGAGCGTGCAGACCGACTGCCTGATGGAAGTGGCTGCCGGTACGGCAGATGCCGCTGTGCTGGACCTGACCCTTGCCAATGCCATGATCGGCGAGGGCACCGACTACGCAAGCCTTGCGATCGTGGACGAGCTGAACGCCGAGGAGTACGGCGTAGCTTTCCGCAAGGGCAGTGATGCCGCCGCCGCAGTGGACGCCGCCTTTGAGGAGCTGAAGGCTGACGGCACCATGCAGGCGCTGGCCGAGAAGTACGAGCTGGCACTGGCCGATTGAGCTGGGCGTAAAACAAAACGATAGATGGGTGTGTTTTTGTGTCTGTGATCCTTGGGCGCCTTTCCGGCGCGTTCCTGCTCAACTGTGAGCTGTTTGCCCTTACGCTGCTGTTTGCGCTGCCGCTGGGGCTGGTGGTGGCCTTTGGCTCCATGAGCCGGTGCAGGCTGCTTTCCGGTGCGGTAAAGACCTTTGTCTGGGTCATCCGCGGTACGCCGCTGATGCTGCAGATCATCGTCATTTATCTTGGCCCCGGCCTGCTGGGTATGAATAACCCGTGGCCCTCCGGCTCCGGCGGGCGCATGGTGGCGGCGGTGGTGGCCTTTGCCATCAACTACGCCTGCTATTTTTCCGAGATCTACCGCGGCGGCATCGAGGCGGTGCCTAAAGGGCAGACCGAGGCCGGGCAGGTGCTGGGCATGACCCGCACGCAGATCTTTTTCAAGGTCACCCTTTTGCAGGTGGTCAAGCGTATCCTACCGCCCATGGGCAACGAGATCATCACCCTTGTCAAGGACACCTCGCTGGCGAATACCATCGCCAACAAGGAGATCATCATGATGGCCAAGGAGTACAGCGCAAAGGGTCTGATCTGGCCGCTGTTCTCCACGGCGCTATTCTTCCTTGTGTTCGTAGGCGCGCTCACCCTGCTGTTTGGCTGGGCTGAAAAAAAGCTGGATTATTTCCGCTGCTGAGGAGGTTTTTAAGAATATGGCATTACTGGAAGCCTCCGGCATTGGCAAAAATTTCGGAGATACAAAGGTCTTAAAGGATATTTCTCTTACTTTGGAGCAGGGCGAGGCGCTGGCCATCATCGGCTCGTCCGGCTCCGGCAAGACCACCCTGCTGCGCTGCCTGAACTTTCTGGAGCGGCCGGACACCGGCTGCATCCGGGTGAACGGCGAGACCATGTGGGACGCTGCCGACCCCGCCACCCAGCGGGAGAGCGAGATCCGCAAAAAGCGGCTGCACTTCGGGCTGGTGTTCCAGAACTTCAACCTTTTCCCGCAGTATACCGCCTTGCAGAATGTGATGCTGGCAGGGGAGCTGCTGGCAAAGGAGCGCCCGGACTACCGCGCCAACAAAAAGGCGGTGCACGCCCAGCTGGAACAGCAGGCGCGGGAGTTGCTGGCGCAGATGGGGCTTTCGGAGCGGGCAGACCACTACCCACACCAACTTTCCGGCGGGCAGCAGCAGCGGGTAGCCATTGCCCGGGCGCTGGCGCTGCACCCGGACATCCTCTGCTTCGACGAGCCCACCAGCGCCCTTGACCCGGAACTGACCGGCGAGGTGTTGCGGGTGCTGCGGGAACTGGCCGACCGCAAGACCACCATGATCATTGTGACCCACGAGATGCACTTTGCCCGGGATGTGGCTGACCGCATCCTGTTCATGGACGGCGGTGTGGTGGTGGAGGAAGGCCCTGCAAAGCAGCTGATCGACCATCCCAGAGAACAGCGCACCAAGCAGTTTCTGGCACACTACACGGAGTGAGCAAAATCACCAATTCTTTACGCAAAAAAGCGGAAATGTTGATGCAAACCAAATCTTGCAAAACCGGCGCTGCTCCGCTATAATACCACTCATGAATCCTTACAACGTCCTGCCGCTTTTCCGGCAGGGCGTTTTTCACGGCAAAAAATGCAAACATCCATCTTTTTTGTGTGGGCAGGAGGTATATTTCCATGACCAAAGACATGACGCAGGGCAGCCCGCTGAAGCTGATCCTTGCCTTTGCTGTGCCGCTGATGCTGGGCAGCCTGTTCCAGCAGTTCTACAATCTGGCCGATACCATCATCGTGGGCCGGTTCGTGGGCGTGGAAGCGCTGGCGGCGGTAGGCAGCGTGGGCGGCCTGAACTATCTGGTGCTGGGTTTTGTCAACGGCATTGCCTGCGGCTTTTCCATCCCCATCTCATGGACCTTCGGTGCCCACGACCACCACGAGATGCGCCGCTACACCGCCAATACCGTTTGGCTGTCCGTTGCCTTTGCCACGGTGCTCACCATCGTTACGGTGGCTATGACCCGTCTGGTGCTGGTGTGGACGAACACCCCGGCCGATATCATCGACCTTGCGGATGTGTATATCCGCACCATTTTTGCGGGCATCCCTTTCACCCTGCTCTATAACGTGACCAGCGCTTTGATGCGTGCATTGGGCGACAGCAAGCGCCCGCTGTATTTTCTGCTGGTGGCCAGCGTGCTGAACATCGGGCTGGACCTTGCCTGCATCATTGTGTTCAACATGGGCGTGTTCGGCGCGGCCTTTGCCACTGTGTTCAGTCAGGCTGTGGCGGGCATCGGCAGCCTTCTTTATATCGTGCGCTACTACCCGGAGCTGCGCTGGAACAGGGAAGAGGGACGCATCAGCGCACTGCACTGTGCAAAGCTTTGTGCTATGGGCATTCCCATGGGCTTGCAGTGCAGCATTACCGCCATTGGCAGCGTGGTGCTGCAGGGCGCGGTGAACGGTCTGGGCAGCGGCATCGTGGCGGCGCAGACCGCCGGCGGCAAGGCAGCGCAGTTCCTCAGCGTGCCGCTGGAGAGCATCGGCACTGCCATGACCACCTACACCAGCCAGAATATGGGCGCGAAGGATCTGGATCGCGTGAACCGCGGCGTGAACACCGCACTGGGCATCGGCTGCGTGTACAGCGTGGCGTCCTTCCTCATCCTGCGCGTGCTGGATAAGCCCCTGATCGGCCTGTTTTTGGACGCAGGCGAGACCGCCATTATGGCCAATGCGCAGGACTTCATCTTCTGGAACAGTGTGTTCTACATCCCGCTGGCAGTGCTTATCATCTACCGCTACACCATTCAGGGTCTGGGGCACTCCGGCCTTGCCATGTTTGCTGGTGTGGCTGAAATGATCGCCCGCGCCATGGTGGGCTTTTGGTTCGTGCCGCTGTGGGGCTACTTTGCCGCCTGCATCGCAAACCCGGTGGCATGGTTCTTTGCCTGCTTCTTCCTGATCCCGGCCTATTTTGTGGTGTTCCGCAGACTGCAAAAGGAAAAGCAGCAGGAAGCCGCCGCAAAGGCGCAGTAAGGGTTCACAAAAAGTGCTTTTTCTTTTCGCCCTTTCATGCTATAATAACAGGTAAATACGGCTTTGCCGTAACAGGGCAGGGCAGGGGCAAACCTGCACTGCCGGGGCAATGCCCGCAATTGCGGCGGGCGGGAAAATACAAAAAGAGAGGCGAATCGAGATGTTGGATATGATCAAATGCAGCACCGGCGGTGCGTACTATGCACGCGGAGAGTGGGTCCCCGCAGACGGCAACGCACCCGCAGCACTGGCTGCAAAGGGCTTTGATGCCGCTGCCGTTGCCACGGCTAAGACCGGTACCATGGCCTACAATATTATGCAGGCACACAACACCAGCGGCGATGCCGAGAACCTGAAGATCAAGTTTGATGCCATGGCAAGCCATGACATCACTTTTGTGGGTATTATCCAGACCGCCCGTGCTTCCGGGCTGGAAAAGTTCCCCATCCCTTATGTGCTCACCAACTGCCACAACAGCCTGTGCGCTGTTGGCGGCACTATCAACGAGGACGACCACCGCTTTGGCCTGTCCGCTGCCAAAAAGTACGGCGGCATCTTTGTGCCCCCGCACATGGCGGTCATCCACCAGTATATGCGCGAACGCTTTGCGGGCTGCGGCAAAATGATCCTTGGCTCGGACTCCCACACCCGCTACGGCGCACTGGGCACTATGGCCATCGGCGAGGGCGGCGGCGAGCTGGCAAAGCAGCTGCTGGGCCGCACCTACGATGTTGCCCGCCCGGGCGTGGTGGCCATCTACCTGACCGGCAGTCTGCCGGCGGGCTGCGGCCCCCACGATGTAGCCATTGCCCTTGTGGGCAAGCTGTTCAAGAGCGGCTACGTCAAGAACAAGGTCATGGAGTTTGTGGGCCCCGGCATTGCCTCCCTGCGGCAGGATACCCGCAACGCCATTGATGCCATGACCACCGAGACCACCTGCCTGTCCTCCATCTGGGAGACCGATGAGACTACGCAGCGTTTTCTGGCAGTGCATGGCCGTGCAGCAGACTATAAAAAGCTTGCACCGGCTGACCTCGCCTACTACGATGGCGTGGTGGAGGTGGATCTTTCTGCCATCCGTCCCATGATCGCCCTGCCTATGCACCCCTCCAATGCCTTTACTATTGAGGAGCTGAACGCAAATCTGGAGGACATCCTCCACGCCTGCGAGCAGGATGTGCAGAAGCTGATCGGCCGCAAGGACGTGCGGCTGGATCTGTGCGGCAAGATCGAAAACGGTAAGCTGCGTGTGGATCAGGGCGTTATTGCGGGCTGTGCAGGCGGTTTGTACGACAGCATCTACGAGGCTGCTTCCATCCTCAAGGGTCATACCGGCGGCTGCGGCGACTACGCTCTGAGCGTTTACCCCGGCAGCCAGCCCATCATGATGGAACTGGTGCGCACCGGCGTCATCGGCGAGCTGATGGCCAGCGGCGCAACCATCCGCACCGCCTTCTGCGGCCCGTGCTTTGGCGCAGGCGATGTGCCCGCAAACGGCGCACTGTCCATCCGTCACACCACCCGCAACTTCCCCAGCCGCGAGGGCTCCAAGCCCGGCAGCGGCCAGCTGTCCGGTGTGGCACTGATGGATGCCCGCAGCATTGCAGCCACTACCGCCAACGGCGGCATCCTGACCCCCGCCACCGACATTGATTACGATCCCACCGTGCCGGAGTACCAGTACGATGCTTCCAGCTACGACACCCGCGTGTATCAGGGCTTTGGCAAGGGCGATTACGACGCCCTGCTCAAGTTCGGCCCCAACATCAAGGACTGGCCGGAGATCGCACCGCTGGGTGACAACCTGCTGCTGAAGGTGGCATCCTATATCACCGACCCCGTCACTACTACCGACGAGCTGATCCCCTCCGGCGAGACCTCTTCTTACCGTTCTAACCCGCTGGGTCTGGCCGAGTTCACCCTCAGCCGCAAGGACCCGGAGTATGTGGGCCGCGCCAAGGCTGTGCAGGCCGAGGAAGCTGCCCGCCGCGCCGGTGCAGGGGACGCTGCCCTGCTGGCAAAGGTGAACGCCGTGCCCGGCTGCGAACAGCTGAACTGGAACGATATTCAGATCGCTTCTACCATCTTTGCAGTCAAGCCCGGTGACGGCTCCGCCCGCGAGCAGGCCGCCAGCTGCCAGCGTGTGCTGGGCGCCGGTGCCAATATCGTTACCGAGTACGCCACCAAGCGTTACCGTTCCAACCTCATCAACTGGGGCATGCTGCCCCTGCAGCTGGCAGGTGCCACCCCCTTTGGTCTGGGGGACTATGTGCTCATCCCCAATGTGCGGGAAGCACTCAAGGGCGACCTGCAGAATATCAAAGCCTATGTTCTGGGCGATACCGTCAAGGAGTTTGAGCTGTACATGGCTCCGCTCACCACTGACGAGCGCCAGATCCTGGCTGACGGCTGCCTGATCAATTTCTATAAGCACTAAGGAAGTAACCCGCTATGTCCTGTGACCTGCATATCCATTCCACCTGCTCGGACGGTGCTGTGCCCATTGAGCGGCTGGCGTCCATCGCCGCCCGCACCGGGCTGCACGCCATCGCCCTTTCGGACCACGATACTCTGCTCAGCGCCCAGTACGCCTATGCCCACACCGGGCAGGACGGGGTAGAGCTGATCCCCGCCGTGGAGCTGACCGGCTACGACTTTGAGCGCCAGCACCGGGTGCATCTGCTGTGCTACTACCCGGACGTGGACTGCCCGGCGCTGCAGGAGCACTGCGCCATCATGAAGGAGCGCCGCAACACCTGCGCTTTGCAGAGCGCAAAGGAGCTGGAGCAGCTGTACCCGCAGTTTACCGCCGACCTTGCGTGGGAGACCACCAAGGCCAGCGGGGTGCTGTTCAAAAGCGGGCTGATGCAGGCGCTGGAACTGCTGGGTCTGACCGATGGCAGCATCTACGGCGAGACCTACCACAAGCTGTTCGGGTGGAACCCCCGGGGCATCGTGCTGCACTCGCCGGAGTATCTGCCGGTGCGGCAGGTGCTGGCTACCGCCAAGGCCAGCGGCGGCGCGGTGGTGTTCGCCCACCCCACGGTGTATAAAAGTATGCCCCTGCTGCGCGAACTGGCGGCAGAGGGCGCGGTGGACGGCATAGAGGTGTACCACCCCAGCAACAGCCCGGAGGACAGCGCCGAGTGCCTTGCCCTGTGCAAACAGTACGGCCTTGTGGCGACTGCGGGCACGGACTTCCATGGCCGCAACCACAAGCATCCCCACCCCATCGGCACCTGTACCGCACCGGACGAAGCCGCAGCACAGCTGCGCGCCATCGCCGAAAAACGTAAAAGAGAGAGGACGTAAAGACCATGAGCAAGGAATTTTCCTTCCCGAACAAGGGCACCTGCTCCAAGCAGACCAACTTTGTGCTGAACGATGACCACACCATTGCTTCCATCGAGGTCATCGGCGGCTGCAACGGCAACCTGAAGGGTATCTGCCAGCTGCTTACCGGCATGAAGGCAGAGGACGCCATTGCCCGTCTGGACGGTACGCTGTGCGGTTTCCGCAGCACCAGCTGCCCGGACCAGATCGCCAAGAACCTGAAGAAGGCACTGGAAGAGATGAACTAAACCTACCAGAGAGCCGTTGCACAGACTTTTGTGCGGCGGCTCTCTTTTTGCGCGGGGACGATTTTGAATGCCCGCCGCTATGCTCTGGGCATGAATAGCGGAAAATTATTTTAAATTAGTGCAATGCCGGGCAGCCTGCGGGCTGTCCGGCATTGCACTTTTGAGGGAGTGTTTTAAATGATTTTGCGCTGCGCTTTATGTCACAATTTGTACGCAATTCCAGCAAATAAGAGCAGATGTAAAAAATCTATACACAGGACAAAGTTTGTTTGTTGTTCCTGTTCCTTTTGCGGGGTATACTGTTGCCATAGAGAACAGCACGACGAAGGCTGTGAAAAACAAAACGCTGAAGCAGGGAGGCTTTTTTATGTACTATTCCAGTGGCAACTATGAAGCTTTTGCAACCCCCAAAAAGCCGGAGGGCGTGGATCATAAATCCGCTTATATCATCGGTTCCGGTCTGGCTGCGCTTACCGCTGCCTGCTATCTGGTGCGCGATGGCCAGATGAAGGGCGAGCACGTCCATGTGTTTGAAAAGAACGCACTGGCCGGCGGCGCCTGCGATGGCTACAAGTACGATATCGGCTATGTGATGCGCGGCGGCCGCGAGATGGACAACCACTTCGAGGTTATGTGGGATCTGCTGCACTCCATCCCTTCTCTGGAGACCGAGGGTGCCAGCGTGCTGGATGAGTATTACTGGCTGAACAAGGAGGATCCCAACTTCTCCCTGTGCCGTGCCACCGTCAACCGCGGCGAGGATGCCCACACCGATGGCAAGTTCGGCCTGTCCGATAAGGGCGCCATGGAGATCATGAAGCTGTTCTTCACCCCGGACGAGCAGCTGCAGGATAAAAAGATCACTGATTTCTTCGATGACGAGGTGCTCAACTCCAACTTCTGGCTGTACTGGCGCACCATGTTCGCTTTCGAGAACTGGCACAGCGCGCTGGAGATGAAGCTGTACCTCAAACGCTATATCCACCACATCGGCGGTCTGCCGGACTTTACCGCTCTGCGCTTTACCCGCTATAATCAGTACGAGTCCATCATCCTGCCCATGGTGCACTATCTGGAAGGCTTCGGCGTGCAGTTCCACTACAACACCAAGGTCACGGATGTGAAGTTCGATATCCAGAAGGGCCGTAAGCTGGCAAGTTCTGTCACCGTGGAGCACGCGGGCGAGACCACCAACATCGACCTGACCGAGAACGATCTGCTGTTCATCACCAACGGCGGCTGCGTGGAAAGCTGCACCGTTGGTGCACAGAATAAGGCCACCGGCTTCGACCCCACCATCCAGCCCGGCAACGGCTGGGATCTGTGGAAGAAGATCGCCGCACAGGATCCTTCCTTCGGTCACCCGGAGAAGTTCTGCTCCGAGCCGGAACTGAGCAACTGGGAGAGCGCCACCATCACCACGCTGGACGACAAGATCCCTCAGTATATCCGCAAGATCTGCAAGCGCGACCCCTTCAGCGGCCATACCGTCACCGGCGGCATCGTTACCGTCAAGGACTCCAGCTGGCTGCTCAGCTGGACGCTGAACCGTCAGCAGCAGTTCAAGGACCAGCCCAAGAACCAGCTGTGCGTCTGGGTGTACGGCCTGTTCAGCGATAAGCCCGGCGATTACGTCAAGAAGCCCATGCGTGACTGCACTGGCCGCGAGATCTGCATGGAGTGGCTGTACCACATCGGTGTGCCCGAGGATCAGATCGCGGAGCTGGCAGAGCACAGCGCCAACACCGTGCCGGTGATGATGCCCTATATCGACGCCTTCTTCATGCCCCGCGCCATGGGCGACCGCCCCGATGTTGTGCCCGAGGGTGCTGTGAACTTCGCCTTCCTTGGCCAGTTTGCCGAGACCGCCCGCGACACCATCTTCACCACCGAGTACTCCATGCGCACCGGTATGGAGGCCGTGTACACCCTGCTGAACATTGACCGCGGCGTGCCCGAGGTCTGGGGCAGCACCTACGATGTGCGCGCCCTGATCGATGCCACCGTGAAGCTGCGCGACGGTAAGAAGATCACCGACATGGATCTGCCGCTGATCCCGCGTCTGGCTCTGAAGGAAGCCCTGAAGAAGATCGAGGGCACTGACCTTGAGAAGTTCCTCAAGGAGTATAACGCTATCTGATATTTCCTTCTCCTCCGATAGACCCGGCAACGGGTCAAGACCCCCCTAAAAAAGACCTCTCCGCTGCTCTGCGACAGGGCACGGGGAGGTCTTTTTTGTGTAAAAATGGTACAATGTGCGTCAAAATAAAGCGGAACGTGAAAATAATTTGTGCCAAAAGAATGATTTTGGCTTGTTTGCAGCGGCGTTCTGTGCTATGCTAGAACTATTGAAAGGGCAGGAGGGAAGAGCCTGCCCCAAATGCGATACGCCAAAAATAAAAGGAGGTCGTTTTCCTGTGAAACAACTTATTTCCCGTCGCAGCTTTTTAAAGGCTGCTGGTGTGACCGCTGCCGCTGCATCCATGGCCATCGGTGCGCCTGCCGCATCGGCCTGCTGGCTTGGTGATAAGTCTGACGTCACCATCCTGTACACCAACGATGTCCATACCTACATCGACAAGCAGAGCCCCAAGCTGACCTACGCCGCCATTGCCGACCTGAAGCAGAGCTATCAGAACGCCGGCAAGGATGTGCTGCTGGTGGACGCAGGCGACCATGTGCAGGGCACTGCCTACGGCTCCATGGACGAGGGTGCTTCCATCATCAAGCTGATGAACGCTGCCGGTTACGATGTCGCCACCCCCGGCAACCACGAGTTTGATTACGGCATGGACCGCGCTAAGGCCATCATGAAGGAAGCCGACTTCCCGTACCTGTCCTGTAACTGGGTAGACCTGCGTACTACGCTGCGGGTGCTGCCCTCCGTCAAGGTGTTTGTGCGCGGCGGCAGACGCATCGCCTTTGTGGGCGTGACCACCCCCGAGACCTTTACCAAGTCCACCCCGGCCTACTTTATGGATAAGGCACAGCGCAAGTACATCTACGATATTCAGGGCGGCGAGGACGGCAAAAAGCTCTACGATGCCGTGCAGAAGGCCATTGATAAGGCAAAGCTTCTGGCAGATGTGGTCATCGGTCTGGGCCATCTGGGCGTAGACCCCTCTTCCTCTCCGTGGACCAGTGAGGAAGTCATTGCCCATACCAGCGGCTTTGACGCTTTTATTGATGGCCACTCCCATACCGTAATGGAGAACAAGCAGGTGCAGGATGCCTCCGGCAAGGTTGTCACCCTGACCCAGACCGGCTCTTACTTTGCCAACGTTGGCGAGATGACCATTGCGGCAGACGGAACCATCACCACCAAACTCATTCCCACCCACGAGGGCATGGACGCAGGCATCGCCGCCATGCAGACCGGTTGGGTGAACACCGTGGACGATATGCTGGGCGAGAAGATCGCTGTGGGCGACAGCGATTTCTACGTCTCTGACCCCGCCACCGGCAAGCGCCGCATCCGCTCTGCCGAGACCAACCTCGGCGACTTTGTGGCCGACGGCATCTACACCTATTTCAACGAGGTGGAAAAGCTGCACTGCGACGTGGCCATCATGAACGGCGGCGGCATCCGCGCCGATGTGCCAGCAGGCGACTGGACCTTCAAGACCTGCAAGCAAATCAGCCCCTTCGGCAACGTGGCCTGCCTGATGTCGGTCACCGGCAAGCAGATCCAGGACGCATTGGAGTTTGCAGCCCGCTTTGCAGGCGAGGGCGGCAAGGAGAACGGCGGCTTCCTGCAGGTGGCCGGTGCTACCTACGAGATCCACACCGATATCCCCAACACTGTGCAGACCGACGAGAAGAACGTCTGGATCGGCAGCGCCACCGGCACCCCGCGTGTGCAGAACGTGAAGATCTATGATAAGGCTTCCGGCAGCTATCTGCCGCTGGACCCGGGTGCTACCTACGCACTGGCCGGCATGAACTACACCCTGCGCAATCTGGGCGACGGCTTTGCCATGTTTGACGGCGCAGAGCTGATCAAGGACTATGTGTCCGAGGATTATCTGGTGATGTCTACCTACGCTATGATCTTTGATGGCGCAGATGCTGCGGGTCTGCCGCACTTGTCCAGCGCCAACAGCCCGCTGGCCGCTTACCCCGGCTACCTGCTCAACTACGAGCAGCCCTACGGCGCAGGCCGCATCACCATCCTGTAAATTTATATTTCCCGTGAAAAGACGAACCCGGAAAGCCCTGCGGACTTTCCGGGTTCGCTCTATCTATAATAGTTTTTCCGCGCGGAATCATACAAACAGAAAAGCCACCTGAGTTTCCTCAGATGGCTTTGTTCTGGTTGGGGATGAGAGAATCGAACTCCCACAAGTAGAGTCAGAGTCTACCGCACTACCACTATGCAAATCCCCAATATTCTGTTGTGTCTTACGGGGTGAGCCGCTCAACGTGTGCTATTATACGGGAAAAGCCCGGAGTTGTCAAGCACTTTTTTGAAATTTTTTGCAGAAACTGGAAAAGAGACGCACTTTCGCGGGAGTTTTTGGGAAATCAGGTGGGACTTTGTGGTTCATCCGGGAGATTTTAAAGTGTTGACAGTAACATATAAAGGGGAGTATTATCAATATACAGATTAAAAATACAAAGGATGGTGTGATAGATGACAACTGCGGAACTGAAAGAATACCTCGGAATGGTCGTTCAAGTGGAAAAAGAAGTTGATACACAAGAACGATTGCGTCAAAAACTAAGCTGCGAAGAAAACGATTGTGATGAAAAAATTGCGAACATTACAAAGGTAATGGGAAAAATAAGAAAACCTCATAAACCAACTCATACGCAAAAAAATAAGGAGAAAGCAAAAAATAGAATTTGTACAGGCGTAGTTATGCTTGTTATATTTGTAGTGATGTATTTTACCGCAACTATTATGATTGAATGGCATCTTGACCAAAATATACTGGCAGATTTATTTGCGATTGTGGCTTTTGTAGATGCAATTTTAGGAGGTACTTTCCTTTTAACTGGAATAGGTGCCTATTTAGCAGCACCCGGAAGAGATAATCAGATTTATAAAGATGAAGTCAATAAGTATAGAGAGCAAAGCAAAGTGTACGAAACGATGCAAAGAGACAACCAAAATCGGACAGAACAAATAAGACGGTTAGAAAATCAAAAGAGAGTGGCTGAGGTATATCGTCAAAAGGTGGAAAACTCGCTTGCCACCAGTAAACGGAACCTTGAAAAGATGTACAGTTATAATGTGATATATCCAAAGTACCGCAATTATGTGATGGTAAGTTCGATTTATGAGTATATCTGCGCTGGTCGCTGTACAACGCTGGAAGGTCACGAAGGTGCATATAACATTTTGGAACTGGAGATTAAGCTTAACCATATCAGTACACAACTTGACAGAGTGATTATGAATCTTGAATCAATTAGGGCAAATCAGTACATGCTGTACAGTTGCTTGCAGGAGTCGAACCGTAAGATGAACATGTTGTTGCAGGAAGAAAGCCGAATTGCAGATTCGATGCAGGAACTCGGCGCACAGAGCTACGAGATGAACCGACATCTTGGCGAATTACAGCATTCTTCGGAACTGGCAAATTATCTGGCTGAATGCAACAACCGTCAGTTGAGCTACATGAACCGTATGAACTACCTTGCGGGTCATTACGAGAACCCCTATGGCAACTACGCCCCAGTATGATGCCACACTTCGGCAAGTTCTGCGCACCGCACCGCCTATACTGGAAGGTACAAAACCTTGCAAAGTACCAGAAGGAGGATGCCTATGCCGGAACGAACCACACAAAACGCCCAGACCCTGCTTTCACCCCGCGTCCCGCGGGATACCGAGCACGAGCGCTATCACCCGGAACTGGAGGAGGAGCTGAAGGAATGCCTGTTCTGTTTGAAGCGCAACGAGATGATGTTTGACATGGAGGTGGATACCGACCTCATCGAGCAGCGCATCTACGAGCGGCAGGCACTGCTGTGCCGCTACCGGTACTTACTGGCGCGCGCCCGTGAGCTGGGGCTGCACACGGTGCTTACCCGCTACCAGCCCATGGGCGGGTAAAAACGGTCAGCGAAAAAATCTTGACAAAAGCCGCGCTGCGTGATATCCTATTACAAGATAAAAGCGTACCGGAACTATGTCCGGCGCGATAAATTTTTGAGAGTTAGAGAGGTTTCTATCATGGAGCGTATTAAGACTATTGCTACTCGTGACCTGACCAAGAGCGTTAAGACCGGTGGCTGCGGCGAGTGCCAGACTTCCTGCCAGTCCGCCTGCAAGACCTCCTGCGGCGTGGCTAACCAGCAGTGCGAGAACAGCAACAAGTAATTTTTGCAAACCCTATGCCGCCTTTGCCGGGCGGCATTTTTTTGTGTAATCTGGAATGGAGTGTAAAATGGTACATCAGTATCAATTGAACGGTTATAACATCGTGCTGGACACCTGCAGCGGCTCGGTGCACGTTGTGGACGAGGTGGCCTACGATGTCATCGCCATGTACCCGGAGCATACTGCGGACGAGATCGTTGCCGCCATGCTGGCAAAGTACGGCAGCCGCCCGGACGTGACCGAGGAGGACCTGCGCCAGTGCATCGACGACGTGACCAGCCTGAAGGAAAACGGCAAGCTGTGGAGCCCGGATGTCTATAAGGACATGGCCTTTGACTTCAAGAACCGCAACACCGTGGTAAAGGCGCTGTGCCTGCACGTTGCCCACAGCTGCAACCTGAGCTGCTCTTACTGCTTTGCCTCGCAGGGCCGCTACCACGGCGACCGCGCCCTGATGAGCTTTGAGGTGGGCAAGCGCGCCATGGACTTCCTGATCGAAAACAGCGGCACCCGCCGCAATCTGGAAGTGGACTTCTTTGGCGGCGAGCCGCTGATGAACTTTGATATGGTCAAAAAGCTTGTGGCCTACTGCCGCGAGCAGGAAAAGATCCATAACAAGAACTTCCGCTTTACCATGACCACCAACGGCGTGCTGATCGATGATGATGTTATCGACTTCTGCAACAAGGAGTGCCACAATGTGGTGCTGAGTCTGGACGGCCGCAAGGAGGTCAACGACCGCTTCCGCGTGGACTGCGCAGGCAACGGCAGCTACGACCGCATCGTGCCCAAGTTTCAGGAGTTCGTCAAGAAACGCGGCGACAAGAACTACTATATGCGCGGCACCTATACCCACTTTAACACCGACTTCACCAACGATATCTTCCACATGGCAGACCTCGGCTTTACCGAGCTGAGCATGGAGCCGGTGGTCTGCGACCCCAGCGACCCCAGCGCCCTGACCGAGGCCGATCTGCCCATCCTGAAGGAGCAGTACGAGATCCTTGCCAAGGAGATGATCAAGCGCGACCGCGAGGGCAGAGGTTTTACCTTCTACCACTACATGATCGACCTGACCGGCGGCCCCTGCATCTATAAGCGCATCTCCGGCTGCGGCTCCGGCACCGAGTACATGGCCGTTACCCCCTGGGGCGACCTGTACCCCTGCCACCAGTTCGTGGGCGACCCCAAGTACCTGCTGGGCGATATCTGGAAGGGCGTTACCAACACCGCTGTGCGGGATGAGTTCAAGCACTGCAACGCCTACGCCCGCAAGGAGTGTCAGGACTGCTGGGCAAAGCTGTACTGCTCCGGCGGCTGCGCTGCAAACTCCTACCATGCTACCGGCAGCATTACCGGCGTGTATGAGTACGGCTGTGAGCTGTTCAAAAAGCGCATGGAGTGCGCCATCATGATCAAAGTTGCCGAGAATCAGGAACTGGCCGCCAAGGGCATCGAGGTGCCCATTGAGCTGGGCTCCACCTGCAACGCCTGTGCTGACGGCGAAGCCTGCGAATGAGCATGACCACCCCCATCGTGGATTTTGTGCGCAGCTATGCACAGTCCGGTACCGCCCGGCTGCACATGCCCGGCCACAAGGGACAGAGCCTTTTAGGCTTTGAGCCGCTGGACATCACCGAGATCTGCGGCGCAGACGAGCTTTACGCGCCGGAGGGCATTATTGCCGAAAGCGAAGCTAACGCCACCCGGCTGTTTGGCACGGCGCACAGCTATTACAGCACCGAGGGCTCGTCCCAGTGCATCCGCGCCATGCTGTTTCTGGCGCTGCAAGGCGCACCGCAAAGCGGCAAGCGCCCGGTGCTGCTGGCTGCCCGCAACGCCCACAAGGCGCTGCTGTACGCGGCGGCGCTGCTGGATTTTGATATCCGCTGGCTTTGGCCGTCTGCGCAGGCAGAGGGTGCACTGTGCAGCTGCCCCGTCACAGCCGAAGCGCTGACCGGGGCTTTGCACGCGCTGGCGCAGCAGGGGATAAGCCCCTTTGGCGTGTATGTCACCAGCCCGGATTATCTGGGCGGGGCGCAGGACATCCCGGCGCTGGCCGCTGTCTGCCGGGCGCAGGGCGTGCCCCTGCTGGTGGATAACGCCCACGGCGCCTACCTGCGCTTTCTGCCGCAGAACTGCCACCCTATCGCGCAGGGCGCGGCCATGTGCTGCGACTCTGCCCACAAGACCCTGCCGGTGGTCACCGGCGGTGCGTATCTGCATCTGGCGCAGGATGCCCCTGTGCAGGACGAAGCGGCTGTGCGGGGCGCGCTGGCGCTGTTCGGCTCCACCAGCCCCTCTTACCTCATTTTGCAATCGCTGGATGTCTGCAACGCAACGCTGGCAGGGGACTACCCCCACCGGCTGGCGCAGTGCTGCGCGGCGCTGGAAGGTCTGCGCCGCAGCCTGAACAAGGCCGCAGCGGCGCGGCAGTGCCCGGTGCCGCTGGCAGTTGCCGGGGCGCAGCAGGAGCCGATGAAGCTCACGCTGGACGCCGCTGCCCTTGGCTGCACCGGCACGGCGCTGGCAGATGCCTTGCGCTGCGCAAAGCTGGAGTGTGAGTACGCCGACCCCCGCTATGTGGTGCTGATGTTTACCCCGGAAAACCCGCCGCAGGACCTTGAACGCCTGCAAACGGTGCTGGAGCAGCTTCTGGCTGCGGTGCCCGCTGGACTGCCCCGCCCCGAGAACCGGGCAGGGGAGTTTGCCGCCTTGCAGCAGCAGGCGGTGCAGCGGTGTACCATCCGGCAGGCGGTGCTGGGCGCACAGGTGCGCATCCCGGTGCACAAGGCGCTGGGGCGGGTGTGCGCCATGCCTACGGTGTCCTGTCCGCCCGCCATCCCCGTGGCGGTCAGCGGCGAGGAGATCACCCCGGCGGCCATCGCCTTGATGCAGCGCTACGGCATTGAGGAACTCTCGGTGCTGCGATAAAGACTTTATAAGAAGAGAACCCGGAAGATCCGCGGACCTTCCGGGTTCTCTATATTTATTCTTAAATATCCGTCCGGGGTGCGGCGCACATCTCCCAGAAGTGCAGCTCGTGCTCCGAGCAGGCGCGGAAGATCGCGCGGCAACGGGCGGCGCGCTCCGGCGAAAGGCCGGTGCAGGCGGCTTCGGCGCGTTCTGCCCATGCGCGGCAGGCGGCATCGTAGCCGGGGCTTGCGTAGTCCAGCACCAGTGCGCCGTAGTAGGTATCCTTTACGGCGGGGGAACGCTGCAAAAGCTTCTGGAACAGCCAGCCGTAGCTCAGCATACAGGGCAGGCAGGCCATCAGGCACTCGGCCTCGCCCTCACCGTTGCGGGCGGCGTCGATCATGCAGTCCAGATAAGCGCGGTTCTCCGGCCGCAGGGGCAGGGACTGGATATCCGCCTCCCGCAGACCGTACTCTTCCAGATACCGCAGCCGGGTCAGGTCCTCGTTCTCCTGCACGAAGGACAGCAGGGAATAGTAGGTACGCATGGCCGCCATGGTGGTGGCCTTGGTCATGCCCCACGCAAAAATTTTGGCGTATTCCCGCAGATACAGGCTGTCCTCCACAAGGTAGCTTTTAAAGCAGTCCTCGCTCAGGGTGCCGTTTTCCATCTTTTGCAGAAACTCGGTCTGCAAACACTGTTCCCACACGGGCAGGTCAGCCTGTACCAGCGCCGAAACAAAGGGCAGGTCAGTCACGGACAAAATCTCCCTTCAGGTTGAAGGTGTGGTCCATGGGCCCGGAGCCGTGCCCTAAGTCCAGCATGGCGGACAGACAGCCGGAGATGTAGGCCTTGGCGCGCTCCACGGCGGTGTCAAGGTCGTAGCCCTTGGCAAGATTGGAGGCGATGGCGCTGGACAGGGTGCAGCCGGTGCCGTGGGTGTTGGGGTTTGCGATCCGCTTGCCCTTGAACCACTTGCCGGTGCCGCCGCGCCACAGCAGGTCGTCAGCGTCGTTGATCTGGTGGCCGCCCTTGCACAGCACGGCGCAGCCGTAGCGCTCGCTGATGGTGCGGGCAGCGGCTTCCATGTCGGCAGCGTTTGCAATGCTCATGCCGGACAAGATCTCAGCCTCCGGGATGTTGGGGGTGAGCACCTCGGCCAGCGGCAGCAGCTTTTCGGTCAGCGCCTGCACGGCATCGTCCTGCAGCAGTTTTGCGCCGGAGGTGGCCACCATCACGGGGTCTACCACGATGTGCTTTGCGCCGTAGAAGTGCAGCCGCTCGGCAATGGTGTCGATGAGCGGGGCAGAGGATACCATGCCAATCTTCACCGCATCCGGGTAGATATCGGTAAATACAGCGTCGAGCTGCTGCGCCAGAAACTGCGGAGTGGTGTCAAAAATGCCAGTCACGCCGGTGGTGTTCTGTGCCGTCAGGGCGGTAATGGCGCTCATGGCAAACACGCCGTTGGCGGTCATGGTCTTGATATCGGCCTGAATTCCGGCGCCGCCGCTGGAATCACTGCCGGCAATGGTCAATGCAGTTTTCATGGATAAAATGCTCCTTTGCAGCAAAAATGCGGATATGCCCGCAAAGACATATCCGCAGATAAAAGCGCTATCTCCCTACGTTGGCATGATCCAAATCAGGTCACAGGTCAGGGCAATGCAGCCCACTCTCAGCCCGCTTTGTGCGGGCTCCCTTTTTATACTAGAAAGCATACCACAATCGGGGAAAAGATGCAAGAAAACTTCGCGGATGCTGCTAAAGCCTTCACCCCTTGGGGGAAGGCTTTCAAAGCGGTAAGCGCTTCAGCAAAAATACGCAGCAGATGTTATTTTATTCACCCAGTGCGGTGCGGATGTTGTCCAGTACCTTTTTGCTCAGCAGCACAAAGGCCTGCTTGGTGCGGCCTGCGGACACATTGGCGCAGCGCACATTTTCCCGGGCAAAGAAGTCCTCGGCCACAGGGCCTGCGGCGGCGCGGGTGTCGCAGAAGAAATGGGTGCCGGGCTCGTCCAGCCACTTTTCCAGCGCAGCGGAATCAAAGCCGGGGCCGATGGAGGTGTTGAACAGCACCTTGCCTGCGCCCAGCTGGGCAAACTCATTTTCGCCCAGCAGCAGCACGTTCTTGTTCAGGCAGGTGAACACCACTTCGCTGTCTGCCAGCAGCTGGGGCAGGGGCTTGAAGGTCATACCGGCAGCCTCGGCGTCCGGCTTTGCGCTGCGGGCAAAGTAGCTGATCTCTGCGCCCATAAATTGCAGCGCATCGGCGATCATCCGGCCGGAAACGCCCAGCCCCACGATGCCAACCTTTAGCCCGGTGATCTCCACCGGCTCGTCCTGCAGCATGGGCATCCCAAAGCCGTGCAGCAGGCCGGTCAGTTCGTGCAGAACGTACTCCACAACGCCGCGGTCGCCGTAGTCCCGGATGCCCAGCACCTGGATGCCCCGGGTGCGTGCGTAGGCGATATCCACGTTGGCGCTCTCCTCAGAGTACAGGCTGCAGCACATGCCGATATAGCGGATGTTGGGGCACTGCGCAATGACTTCCTTGCCCATGCGGGAGGTGTAGCTCAGCAGCACGGCGTCGGCGTCCCCGATGCGGCGCACCATCTCATCGTCGCTGCCGGGCACGTCCCGGTACAGCACCACCTCTTTGGCGTAGCGGTGCAGCTCCTCCTCGGCAGAGGGGATCAGGCTGACAGGCTCAATGGCAACAAGCTTTTCAAACATGACGGACTCCTCCTTATATTAGTAGAAGCAGACGGGCGAGGCCAGATTGCGCAGCAGGGAGACGGCGCTCCAGCCCGCAATGGCGCTGGTGGAAGAGCAGATATCCACCACAGCCTTCACACCCTCGATCTCGGCGGTGATGCAGTGGTCGTCGCCCACCCAGCCGGGCACAGAGTGCATGGTCACACCGGTGATCTCCGGGCCGGTGGTAGCCAGAGAGGTAGCCACAGCCACGTTCACCCGGCGGGGGAAGGTAGCAATGGCCTGCTTGGCGTTTCCGGTGAACACGGTGGTCTTTTCGGTGTCGGTCAGCAGATGCTCTGCCCACACCGGCGTATTGCGGAAGCCCTTTGCACCGGTATGGGTCTCGATGCCGGCGGTCTCCGGCAGACCCTGTGCCTGTGCCATCAGGGTGACCGTTTGCAGCACGTCAAAGCCGCCGATGGCACCGCTGGCCAGATGCACCTTGGCACCGCCCTCCACGGCGGCTGCCTTGACCTGTGCGTAGAAATCCAGATCTGCAAAGGCACCGATGGACAGAATGACCAGATTGACGCCCCGCTTCAGCACCGGAATGGCCATAGCGCGCACCGACTCCACCGAGGCAGCCTCCACGATGTACTCCGGCTCAAGCGCCAGCAGCGCGTCCACGTCCTCGCAGACGGCGCAGCCGACATTGGCGGCAGTCTTTTCAGCCGAGGCACGGGTGCGGCTGGTCACGCCCACCAGTTCGTAGTCCGGCAGCAGACCCTTCTTCCACGCGTCGGCCACGATGTTGCCCAGAAAGCCGCAGCCCACAATACCCAATTTTGTTTTCATATCCGTATCCTAAACTCCTTTTTTCTGCCTGTGGCAGCATATTCAAAACCAGTATACCATATCGGGTACAAAAAGGAAAATGATGTTTGCAGCAGCCCGGCGGGGCAGGACATAAAAAGTTAACAAAATAAATTACAAATAAATTACAAAACCCTATTGCAAAATGGTTTCAAAAGAGTTACAATATGGTTACAGCAAGGGCAAAGCCCCAAGGCTGTGTGTGAAATCTTTTTCTTCTTGTTTTTGGGATACTGGGCGCGGATCCTCCTCCTCCGGCTGTTCTCCTTCACAGCTATGATCCATGCGCCGCACAGGCAGTGTCCCGCTTCGTGTGCAAAAGGGCTCGTCCGGTGTTTCGGACGAGCTTTTTTGCGTTCTGCAAGCCCTGTTTTGCCCGCAAAAGTGATACTTCAAAAATCAAAGTATGACCAATGCCCGAAAACGCTTGGCAATTTGTCTGTTTTTCCGCAAAGGACAATTATAAAGTTTGGCGCGGCAGGGGTTTGTATTCTTGCGGGCTTTGTGGTAAAGTATATACAATCAATTTATAAGCAGCAAACATGAATGATTTTGATGCTGATTGTATCGGATGCGTTAAGGTGTATCTGAAAACAAAGAAAATGACGAATATTTCGCAAGCACAAGCGGGATTTAAGGCAAATAGCCGCAGGAATCCTTTGTGGATTTCAAGGCTGTTTAACGCAAAATCCGGCTGTGCTTGTAGAAATAGACTAAATTTTCGACTTTTCAGATACACCCTAAGAGAAAAGGAGTTTGATTATGGCTTATTTCTACGAAGAACCCTCCCGCACCTTTGGCGAGTACCTGCTGGTCCCCGGCTATTCCTCTGCGGAGAATGTGCCCACGGCGGTCAGCCTGAAGACCCCGCTGGTCAAGTACCGCAAGGGACAGGAGGAGTGCCCGCTGCAGATGAATATCCCCATGATCAGCGCTATCATGCAGTCGGTCTCCGGCGATAAGCTGGCCATTGCACTGGCTCGTCAGGGCGGCGTTTCCTTTATCTATGGTTCTCAGAGCATCGAGAACGAGGCTGCCATGGTGCGCCGCGTCAAGAGCTTCAAGGCCGGCTATGTGGTGTCCGATTCCAATCTGGCTCCCACCGCCACCCTGCATGACGTGCTGGAACTGAAGGCACGCACCGGCCACTCCACCATCGCCATCACTGCCGACGGCACCCCCAATGGCAAGCTGCTGGGCATTGTGGCCTCCCGCGATTACCGCGTCAACCACACCCCGGATGATGCCTGTGTCACCACCTTTATGACCCCCATCGAAAAGCTGGTCACCGCTCCGTCCAACACCTCCCTGCACGATTGCAACAACATCATCTGGGACAACAAGATCAACACCCTGCCGCTGGTGGATGCCGAGGGCAATCTGGTGTATATGGTGTTCCGCAAGGACTACGATTCCCACAAGGCAAACGTCAACGAACTGCTGGACAAGAACAAGAGCTATGTTGTGGGTGCCGGTATCAATACCCGCGACTACGCCCAGCGTGTGCCCGCACTGGTAGAGGCCGGTGTGGATGTGCTGTGCATCGACTCCTCCGAGGGCTATTCCGAGTGGCAGAGCCGCACCATCGGCTGGATCCGCGAGCACTACGGCGACACCGTCAAGGTGGGCGCCGGCAACGTGGTGGATGCCGAAGGCTTCCGCTTCCTCGCTGAGGCTGGCGCAGACTTTGTGAAGATCGGTATCGGCGGCGGCTCCATCTGCATCACCCGCGAGACCAAGGGCATCGGCCGCGGTCAGGCTACCGCCGTCATCGAGGTGGCCAAGGCTCGTGACGAATACTACAAGGAGACCGGTATCTATGTGCCCATCTGCTCCGATGGCGGCATCGTCCACGACTACCACATCACTCTTGCACTGGCTATGGGCGCTGACTTCGTCATGCTGGGCCGCTACTTTGCCCGCTTTGACGAGAGCCCCACGAACAAGGTGCGCATCAACGGTCAGTATATGAAGGAGTACTGGGGCGAAGGCTCCAACCGTGCCCGCAACTGGCAGCGCTACGATCTGGGCGGCTCCACCAAGCTGAGCTTTGAGGAGGGCGTGGACAGCTATGTGCCTTATGCCGGTCCTCTGGCAGACGGCGTGCAGACCACCCTGTACAAGGTGAAGAGCACCATGTGCAACTGCGGCGCTCTGTCCATCCCCGAGCTGCAGCAGAAGGCCAAGCTGACCGTTGTTTCCTCCACCTCCATCGTGGAGGGCGGCAGCCATGACGTTGTGCTGAAGAACGCCACCCCCAGCATCATGAACGGCTAAGCCTGTTCTGAAGCAAGCGATTGTTATAAACGCAAAGACCGCTGCACAGTGTTTGTGTAGCGGTCTTTTTGCGCGAAAATACTTGCACCGGCAGGGGAATCGTGCTATCATGATAGAAACGCTCTGTCATGACAGGGCGGAGGATCCCCCTGCCGGGCAAGCGGCAGGCGGCGCGCAGTAGGGAAGAGCTGACGCCGGGTATAAATAGAGAGGAAAACGTTCATGAACGAGATCAAGGTTGAGCCTTATATCCCCGATGAGGACTACGATAACCCCGCGATGGTGGTGGATTTTTATGAATTCACCATGGCAAACTGCCTGTTCCTGCATGGCTTTAAGAATACCACGCTGGTGTTTGATATGTTCTTCCGCAAAAACCCGGACAATCAGGGCTATTCCATCAGCGCAGGCCAGCGCAAGCTGACCCGCTTTTTGCTGGACTATCACTTCAACGAGCAGGATATCCACTGGCTGCGCACCAAGGGCATGAGCGAGGAGTTCTGCGAGTATCTGCGCACCTACAAGTGGAAGGGCGATATGTACGCCCTGCCCGAGGGCACGGTCTGCTACCCCCATGTGCAGATGGTGCGCATCGAGTGCGATCTGGTGGGCGCGATCCTCATCGAGACCTACCTGCTGCAGACCATGAACTTCCATAGCCTGATCGCCACCAAGGCCACCCGCGTCACCGGTCTGAACACCCACACCCCCCGCAACGTCATGGAGTTCGGCACCCGCCGCGCACAGGGCGAGAGCGCCGGAAACGATGGCGCTTACGCCGCAGTGCTGGGCGGCTGCATCGGCACGGCCAACTGTCTGGCCGAGATGAAGTTCGGCGCAGAGGTCAAGGCTGTGGGCACCGTGGCACACAGCTTTATCGAGTTTTTCCCCACCGAGTTCGATGCCTTCAAGGCCTTTGCCGATACCTACCCGGATTCGGTCAGCCTGCTGCTGGATACCTATAATATTATGGAAAGCGGCCTGCCCAATCTGATCAAGCTGGACGATTATCTCATTGAGAAATACCCCAACGACCCCAACCGCCGCGTCAAGAGCGCCCGCATCGACTCCGGCGACCTTGCCCGCGGCTCCAAGCGGCTGCGCAAGGCGCTGGATGCCGCCGGTAAGCCGTATATCAAGCTGGTAGCCTCCAACGGTCTGGATGAGAAGAAAATCGCCAACATGGAGCTGTACGAGCACGCACACTTCGACTCCTACGGCGTGGGCGAAAACCTCATCACCTCCGCCTCCGACCCCGTGTTCGGCGGTGTGTACAAGCTGGTGGCTGTGAAGAAGCCGGACGGCAGCTACACCCCCAAGATGAAGTGCTCCGATTCTGCCAGCAAGGCCATCATCCCGGGCAAGAAGATGCCGTGGCGTCTGTACGACGAAAACGGTCAGGCACAGTGCGACCTCATTGCCATGGACGGCGAGGTTATCGAGGCCGGTAAGCCGGTCACGATGGTCAATCTGGACTCGGATGCCATCGAGCGCACCATCACCTTTACCCCCACCGCTGTGCGTCCGCTGCTGGTGCCGCATATTCTGGGCGGCGAGCTGGCCATTGACCTGCCCTCCATTGCGGAGAAGAAGGCCTATATTGCAAAGCAGCTCACCGAGGAGACTTGGGAGAGCGAGCTGCGTCTGGAGTGCCCCCACAAACACTACGTCAACATGACCCCCGCAGTGGCCGAGTGCCGCTCCCGGATGTACGCCGAGCTGCACGGCGGCAAGGTGTAAGCAGCACCGAATAAGCGGTTTTTCTTGACAAAACAGGGAAACTATTGTATCATAAAAGCCGCTGATTTTGATAAGAATGATACTACCACCAGATTGCGTATAGCAGTGTGGTTGTAATAATTTTTCCTCACACCTGTTATTCCCGGCTCCCTCTCAAGCCAGAGGGCAGCAGGGCTTTGTAAGCCGGGGTTGCGCCGCTGTGGTGAAATTGGCAGACACGAGGGACTTAAAATCCCTTTCTGGAGACAGAGTACGGGTTCGACCCCCGTCGGCGGCATGTAAAAGCCCAGAATCGTTCGTTGATCCGAATGGTTCTGGGCTTTTTCTTTATGCCTTGCGGGGAATGGGTGGGGCGCTGTTGTCCGTCAAGCCAAGGATATAATCGGTACTGGTGCGGTAGAAATGGGCAAGCTGGATCAGCACCTCGGTGGGGATATCCCGCTTGCCGGTTTCGTAATTGGAGTAGCAGACCTGTGTACATTTCAGATACGCCGCAACATCCTTTTGCAGCAGATCACGATCCTCCCGCAGATCCCGGATACGTTGATACATGGCGTTTACCTCAAAGGCTTTATTTAAGGTAAAGTATAGGCATAACGAAATGTTATATTGACATATAAAACAAAATGTTATATCATAGTATCGCGCCGGGCGCAGCTGTGAATCTCCGGTGCAAAAGGGGAGATCGTCATGAAACTGGAATTCCGGCAGACGGTGACCTGCAATCATCTTACGCTTGCAAGGGTCTGCAAAACCATCGATTGGCAGCAGCCGCTGCCCCGATGCGGAGAATATGTAGCCGGGCTGGATACGCTGGACGGCGAACAGGAACTGCAGGTGCACAAGCTGCTGCATCAGGCACAGGACGGCAGCTGCCTTGCGGAGCTGCCGGGCTTCAACATTGCGCAGCTGCGGCTTTCTTACCGGGAGCTGGAGCAGCTGGCGGCACAAAAGGGCTGGACACTGCAAAAGCTGTAAAAAACTTAAATTTCCCTCTTGCATTCTGGCCAATTCGTGCTATAATAGTAAGGCAATCGTTTCCAAGGCCGCTCGACGGGGTAGCCGATATTGAAGGTTGTGATGGGCACATACATTAAATATGGCCCCAATACGTCAGAACCAGAATTGAGGTGAAAAGAATGAAACAGGGTATCCATCCGAACTACGTTGACTGCACCATTACCTGCGCTTGCGGTAATGTCATCAACACTCGTTCCACCAAGCCCGAGATCCACGTCGAAGTTTGCTCCAAGTGCCATCCTTTCTACACTGGCAAGCAGAAGCTGGTTGACACCGGCGGACGTGTTGAGCGCTTCAACAAGCGTTTCGGCCGTAAGTAATTATAGGCTATCTCATGCCGCTTCCTTCGGGAGGCGGCATTTTTGCATTTTTCGCGGGCAAATGTTTCGTTTTCACACACAGGATTGTCTTAATTTAAACACATTTTCCGTCTAAACTATAGCAGTTCCAAACCGGAAAGCGCTGGCAATACGCCGCTTTCCGCAAAACAGCTTCTGAAATAAAAGGAGAGTTTTCTGTGATCGAAGTTTCTCACCTGAGCAAATCCTACGGCAGCCGCCCTGCCGTGCAGGATCTCTCGTTTACGGTGCCGGACGGTCAGATCTACGGCCTGCTGGGGCCCAACGGCGCGGGCAAATCCACCATTATGAACATCCTTACCGGCTATCTGGCACCCACCGAGGGCGAGGTGAAGGTAGCCGGGTTCCGTCTGCCGGAGCAGGCGCAGCAGGCTAAAGCCTGTGTGGGCTACCTGCCGGAGCAGCCGCCGCTCTACCCGGAAATGACCGTGCAGGAGTATCTGGACTTTGTGGCAGAGCTCAAGGGTGTCAAGCGTGCGCAGCGCAAACAGCAGGTGCTGGCCGCTGCCCACCGCACCGGGCTGGAAGAAGTGCTGCCCCGGGTCATCCGCAGCCTGTCCAAGGGCTACCGTCAGCGGGTGGGCATTGCACAGGCGCTGCTGGGCAGCCCGCAGCTTATCATTCTGGACGAACCCACCGTGGGGCTGGACCCCGCGCAGGTCATCGAGATCCGCAACCTCATCCGGGAGCTGGGCAAGGCGCACACGGTCATCCTGTCCAGCCACATCCTCAGCGAGGTGCAGGCGGTGTGCCAGCAGGTGCTCATCCTTTCTAAAGGTCGTCTGGTGGCGGTGGGCAGCCCGGAGGAGCTGGGCGAGACCCTGAACCCGGGCAGCCGCCTGCGTGCCACCGCGCAGGGCGAGACGGACACTGTGCTTGCTGCGGTGCGCAGCGTGCCGGGCATCTGCAAGGTAGAACTGGAAAGCGCCGCAGACGGTCAGGTCACCTTTACCGCCGAGAGCGAGGACGCCGCCGACCGCCGTGCTGCCGTGTCCCGGGCACTGACCGAGGCCGGCTGCACCGTGCTGGCGCTTGCCGCCGAGAACCGCAGCCTTGAGGAGGTATTCCTTGCGCTGACCGAAAAAACGCCGGAGCAGGAAACCCCGGCAGAAGGGGAGGAAAACTGAGATGCTTGCCATCTTTAAACGAGAACTCCGCAGCTGCTTTCACGGCATGATCGGTGCGGTGCTTACCGCCTTTATGCTGGCTGCTACGGCTATCTATTTTGTGGCGCTGAATCTGGGCTACGGCCTGCCGGATTTTGGCTACTACACGCTGTACCGCACCATTTTTGTGCTGCTGCTCTATATCCCGGTGCTCGCCATGCGCTCCTTTGCGGAGGAACGCCACAGCCGCACCGACCAGCTGCTGCTCACAAGTCCGGTGTCAGTGGGCGGCATTGTGCTGGGCAAATACTTTGCTCTTTGCGTCATTTTTGCGCTGCCCTGCCTTGTGGATGCGGGCATGATCCTTGTGCTGAAGGTGCTGGGCGCTACCGGCACCAGCACGCTGGCCAATTTTTCTGCGCTGCTGTGCTATTACCTTATGGGCTGCGCCGCCATTGCTATCGGGGTGTTCCTTTCCAGCCTGACCGAAAACCAGATCATCGCCGCCGTGTCCGGTGTGGCGGCGCTGCTGCTGGCCTATATGATGCCCAGCCTGCGCACTATGTTCACCACCGGCAGCGCGGTGGCGCTGGCACTGTTCACCGCCATTGCCGCCGTGCTCAGCGTGGTGGCGGGGCTGCGCAGCAAAAGCTTTACGCTGGGCTGCCTTTCCTTTGCGGGGTGCTGCGTGGCGCTTACGGCGCTGTTTCTGCTCAAGAGCAGCTGGCTGACCGAGGCCTTCAGCGCCGTGCTCAGCGCGCTGTGCCTGTTTACCCCCTTTGAAGAATTTGTCAACAGCAGCTTTTCCATCCCCACGCTGGTCTACTATCTGACCGTGGCGGCGGTGTTCCTGTTTTTCACCGCGCAGGGACTGGAAAAGCGCCGCTGGAACTGAGAGGAGGCCACAACGATGAAATGGAACAAGAACGCATCCTCTCAGAAAGGCAGGGTGTTCCGCAGCGGACTGCTGTCCACCGCCATGCTGGCGGCAGTGCTGGTGCTGGCGGTGCTGCTCAACCTGCTGGTGCGGGCCATCCCTGCAAAATATACCGAGTTCGACCTCTCCGAGGCCAAAATGTACACCCTGAGCGACAGCACCAAAACACTGGTGGAGGGGCTGGAAAAGGATGTGCACATCTATTATCTCTGCGAGACCGGCAGCGAGGATGCCATCATCACAAAGCTGCTGGATCACTACGCCGCCGAGAGCGGGCACCTGAGCTGGGAACAGAAGGACCCCACCCTGTACCCCACCTTTGCTGCCAAGTACGGTGCGGAGAATGTTTCCTCCGGCAGTCTGATCGTCACCTGCGGGGAGAACAGCACTGTTCTGGATGCCGCCGACCTGTACGAGTACGACTATACCGACTACTACACCACCGGCTCTGCCAACGTGACCTTTGGCGGCGAAAAGCAGATCACCTCTGCCATCTATAAGCTTACCGCAGCCGGGCAGAGCCACGCCTACTATACCACCAACCACGGCGAGCAGACCCTGACCGACTCCCTGACCGATGCGCTGGACGCCCAGAATATCGACGCTCAGCCGCTGGATCTGCTCACAAGCACCATCCCGGAGGACTGCGACCTGCTCATCATCAACGCACCCACCACCGATTTTACCGCAGGGGATGGCCTTGTGGACGAGATCAGCCAGCTGCAGGAGTATCTGGCGGTGGGCGGCAAGTTGCTGCTGACCAGCAGCGTCTACGCCCAGACCCCGCAGCTGGATGCTGTGCTTTCGCAGTTCGGCCTTGCCCGTGCAGAGGGCATGGTGGTAGAGGGCGACAGCAGCAAGGCACTGTATAACTCTGCATGGTCGCTGCTGCCGGACTACGGCACGCCTACCGAGAGCACCGCGCTGAACGGCGTGAATACCAACACCCATGTGATGCTGTCGGTGGCGCAGGGCATCACGGTTACTGAGACCAAGGATGTTACCGCCGAGCCGCTGCTGAACAGCTCCTCCGCTGCCTATGCCAAGGCCGATATCAACGACCTTACCACCATGGAGCGGGAGGACGGAAACGCAGATGGCCCCTTTGCGCTGGCTGTCTGGGCACGGAACGAGGACACCAGTGCCGAGGTCCTCTGGATCGGCTGCCCCAACATGGATAACGAGCAGCTTTATCAGTCCATGCCCGGCAACCTGACCTTTTTGCAGGGCTGCGCTGCCTCGCTGGTAGGGCAGGATGTCCTTGTGGACACCAAGGCGCTGGAAGCCGAGCCCATCACGGTGGCGGGCTCCACCGCCGCAGCACTGGGGCTGACCTTTGTGTTCGTGCTTCCGGCGGCGGTGCTCATCGCCGGGGCAGTGGTGGTGCTGCTGCGCCGCCGCAGATAAGGAGACCGCCATGAAAACAAAACAGCGTGTCCTGCTGGCGTTGCTGGCAGCGGCAGTGCTGCTGGGCGCGGCGCTGTGGGCGGTGACCCGCAGCAACGCCAAGGCCGAGCAGGCGGCCAGCGCCGCCGCCGAGGGCAGTATCCCGCTTTCTACCTTTGCCGCCGAGGACTTGGAGCAGATCGAGTACACCTATAACGGCGAGACCTACACCCTGCAATATTCCGGCGGCAGCTGGCAGCTGGCACAGGACCCCACCTATCATCTGGACGAGAGCGCCTGCAACACCATGCGCACCGCCCTGATGGCACTGAATGCCAAGCGCAGCCTGACACCGCAGGCAGGGGAGGACTACGGGCTGGACAGCCCGCAGCTCACCATTACGGTAACGGCGGCAGGGCAGAGCACCACTCTGACCTTCGGGGCAGAAAACCCGGTCACCGGGGACCTCTATGTGCAAAAAGCCGGGGACGATGCCATCTACACCGTCAGCGGCAGCAAGGCCGTCTGTTTTCAGCTGGATAAGGCCGGGCTCTTCGGCAGCTTCTGCCCAACCGGGCTCACGACTTCGGCCATCACGCAGGTGGCCTATACGCTGGCCGATGGCAGCTCCGTCACCCTGAACGCCGTCAGCGAGCCGACCGAAAGCGCCGACAGTACCTCTTCCTCCACCTACGAGACGGTGTGGCAGCTGGCTTCGGACCCCGCCGCCAGCCTTGCACAGGATAAGGTGCAAAGCCTGCTGTCTGCCTTGTGCACCTATGCCACCGCTCAGACTACGGACGCAGACCTTGCTGCCTGCGGTTTTGATGCACCGGTGTTTACTGCCACGGTCACCTGCGAGGACGGCTCTGCCGTGCAGCTGGCCTACGCCTGCGGCACGGACGGGTGGTATTTGCAGGTGGAAGGAGAACCTTCGGTATACACGGTGGACACAAGCACTGTGCAGGCGCTTCTGCTGACGGAAAACGACTTGAAAACGCAGGAATGATTCCTTTTGTACGCTGTGCCGAAACCAAGGCGCAGCGTATATTTTTTTGCAGCTTTTTATAAAGTTTCGGCAAACATCGGTAGAGTGATTGACAATCCGACTGTGATTGTTTATTATAAACCGTGACAGGGCAAGATCACCGCGCAAAATCATGCTGCTGCGCGGGGCAGAACGCCCCTTATACGCAAAAAAGATGGGGCAGGTTCCCTGTCTTTTTTCGTATCTGAGAACAAGGAGGATAACATATAAAATGGACAACTCGGTGGTCGTTTCACTGCGGGATATCGTAGTGGAATTTGATGGACAGCGCATTCTGGATGGGCTGAATCTGGATATCCATGATAAGGAGTTCGTGACGCTGCTCGGTTCCTCCGGCTGCGGCAAAACTACCACCCTGCGCCTGATCGCAGGTTTTCTGGAGCCGAACGCCGGCAAGGTGCTGCTGAAAGGGGAGGACATTACCGGTGTGCCGCCCTACAAGCGCCCGGTGAATACCGTGTTCCAGAAATACGCGCTGTTCCCGCACCTGAATGTGTTCGAGAACGTGGCCTTTGGTCTGCGGCTCAAAAAGCTGGACGAGGACACCATCCGCCGCAAGGTGCGCGATATGCTGGAGGTCGTGGGCTTAAAGGGATTCGAGCGCCGCAGCATCAGCCAGATGTCCGGCGGTCAGCAGCAGCGCGTGGCCATTGCCCGCAGTCTGGTCAACGAGCCGGAGATTTTGCTGCTGGACGAGCCGCTTGGCGCGCTGGATCTGAAGCTGCGCAAGGAGATGCAGCTGGAGCTCAAGCGGCTGCAGCGCGAGATGAACATCACCTTTATCTACGTTACCCACGATCAGGAGGAAGCGCTTACCATGTCCGATACCGTCGTGGTCATGAACGGCGGCAAGGTGCAGCAGATCGGCACCCCGGAGGATATCTACAACGAGCCGAAAAATGCCTTTGTGGCAGACTTTATCGGCGATTCCAACATCGTGGACGGCGTGATGCACAAGGACTTTCTGGTGTCCTTCTCCGGTGTGGACTTCCCCTGTGTGGACCGCGGCTTTGCCCGGGAGCAGAGCGTGCAGGTGGTGGTGCGCCCGGAGGATATCGAGGTGGTCTCCCCTGTGGAGGGCCAGCTTGTGGGCGTGGTGAACGACGTCATCTTCAAGGGCGTGCACTTTGAGATGCACGTGGAGTGCGAAGGCCGCGAGTGGCTGATCCACTCCACCCGTGCCTGCACCCCCGGCGAGACCATTGGTATGCGCATCGGCCCCAACGAGATCCATATCATGGCGCGGAGCGAGGGGTGATGTGCCATGAAGATCTATGATAAAAAGCTGGCCTATCCGTACTTTGTATGGATGGTGCTGTTTACGGTTGTGCCCTTGTTCATTGTGGTGTACTACGCCATGACCGACGCCGAGGGCAACTTTACCCTGAATAACCTCACCTCCATCAGCGGCTACGGCTCGGTGTTTGCCCGCAGCCTGCTGCTGGCGCTTATTGCCACCGTTATCTGTCTGGTCATCGCCTTTCCGGTGGGATATTTTCTGTCCCGCCTGCGGGTGAACAAGCAGCACATCATGCTCATGCTGGTCATGCTGCCCATGTGGATGAACTTTCTGCTGCGCACCTACGCATGGATGGGTCTGCTCAGCGTCAATGGCCCGGTGAACACCCTGCTGGGCTTTATTGGCCTTGGCCCCTATACCATGCTCAATACCTCCGGCGCGGTGGTGCTGGGCATGGTGTATAACTATGTGCCCTACATGATCCTGCCGCTGTATACCAGCATGACCAAGATCGACCAGAGCCTTGTGGAGGCTGCGCAGGACCTTGGCGCCAACACCACCAAGACCCTTGTGCGGGTGCTCATCCCCATGAGCGTGCCGGGCATCAGCACCGGCATTACCATGGTGTTCGTACCGGCGGTGTCTACCTTTGTCATCAGCCGTATGCTGGGCGGCGGCTCCAACCTGCTGATCGGTGACCTGATCGAGATGCAGTTCTTGGGCAACAGCTATAACCTGAACGTCGGCTCTGCCATGAGCTTGGTGCTGATGATCATCGTGCTGCTGTGCATGAGCTTTACGTCCAGCTTTGACGAGGATGAAATGGAGGGCGTATCCTGATGAAAACAAAACATCTGCGCCTGATGCAGCGGGTCTACATCATCCTGTTCTTCTGCTTCATGTATCTGCCCATTGCCTACATGATCGTGTTCAGCTTCAACCAGAGCAAGGGCTATTCGCTGTTTACCGGTTTTACCCTCAAGTGGTACCGCAGCCTGTTCACGAATGCGTCCATCCTCCACGCGCTGTGGGTGTCCGTTGAGGTGGCCATCCTGTCTGCCATCATCGCTACGGTGCTGGGTACGGCTGCCAGCCTTGGCATTGCCTCCATGAGCCGTAAAAGCCGCCTGCTGGTGACCAACATCACCTATATTCCGGTGGTCAACCCGGAGATCATCACCGGCATCTCCCTGATGCTGCTGTTCGTGGCCTACCAGCGCTTTGCCACGCAGTCCGCATGGCTGCCGGACAACATCATGGGCCTGCCCACGCTGCTCATTGCGCATATCGCGTTCAACGTGCCCTACGTTATCTTTAACGTGAGCCCCAAGCTCAAGCAGCTGGATATCAAGCTGTACGAGGCAGCGCTGGATCTGGGCTGCGACCCCCGGCAGGCCTTTTTCAAGGTCATCCTGCCGGAGATCAGCCCCGCTATTCTGTCAGCCTTCCTCATCTGCCTGACCTATTCCATCGACGATTTCATGATCTCCTACTTCAACTGCGGTACGGTGGAGACCCTGCCCATTGCCATCTACTCCATGACCCGCAAAAAGGTCAGCCCAGAGATCTACGCACTGTCCACCATCATGTTTGTGGTCATCCTCAGCGTCATTCTGGTGTCCAATGCCATGGAGAGCCGCAGCTACCGCAAGGATCAGAAAACGCTGCGAGAGGAGGGCGCATGATGAAACGCATTGCTGCATTGCTGCTGACGCTGGTTGTGGCGCTGTGCGCCGCATTGCCGGTGTTTGCCGCCGGTACCATCGAGGTGACCGAGGACGTGTCGGTGTCGGACGCTTACGACTGGACCCGCTTTAAGGGGCAGAACGTCACCCTGAATGTCTACAACTGGGGCGAGTACATCTCCAACGGCTCGGATGACAGTGTGGACGTGGTGGCCGCCTTTGAAAAGCTGACCGGCATCAAGGTGAACTATACCACCTTCGACTCCAACGAGTCTTTGTACGCCAAGCTCAAGTCCGGCGCAGCCAACTACGATGTGATCATCCCCTCCGACTACATGGTGGCAAAGATGATCAACGAGGGGATGCTTGCACCCCTTGACTACGACAATATCCCCAATTTCCAAAAGATTGATGCAGGCTACCGCAACCCGGACTATGACCCGCAGAACGCCTACACCGTGCCCTATATGCTGTGCACCACCGGCATCATCTACAACACCACTATGGTAGACGAAGCCCCCACCTGTTGGGCAGACCTGTGGGATGAACAGTATGCGGGCAACATTCTGATGTTCAACAACAGCCGCGACGCCTACGCCATCGCTGCATTTAAGAGCGGCCACAGCATCAACCCCGCCACCCCGGAAGAGGTGGACGAGGTGGTAGAAGAGCTTAAGGCGCAGAAGCCGCTGGTGCAGGCCTACGTCATGGACGAGATCTTTGATAAGATGATCGGCGGCGAGGCGGCCATCGGCGTGTACTACTCCGGCGATGCCATCACCATGATCGATGATAACCCGGATCTGGCTTGGGTGTTCCCGGAGGAGGGCAGTGTGCTTTCGGTGGACTGCATGGCTGTGCCCGCTGCCAGCGAGCACAAGGAAGCCGCCGAAATGTTCATCAACTTTATGTGCGAGACCGACATCGGCAAGGCCAACAGCGAGTATATCGGCTACACCACCCCCATGCACGATGTATGGGAGGTACTGGACGAGGATCTGAAAACCAGCGAGATCGCCTATCCGTCTGAGGAGGACGCCGCCCGCGAGAAGGTGTTCACCGCCCTGAGCGACGAGGTGAACAGCGAGCTGGACCTGAAGTGGAGCGAGATGAAGAGCTACGATGAAGGCGGCGGCAGCTACCTGTTTTTGTTGCTGCTGCTGGCTATGCTGGCACTTGCTTGCTTTAATATCTGGCGCAAAGTGCGCAGAAAGACCCGCAATCAGTATTGATCGTTTTGCCAAGGCTGCCGTCCCGGACGTGGTGCGGCGGCCTTTTTCCGATAGGAGGGAAAGAATATGGAACAGTTTTATTATGAAGGCACCGCCGTGGTAGAAAATGCCGATGCAGACTGCCACAGCCTGCTCAAGGCCAGTGCGCTGCTGCGTTATGTGGAGCAGATCTCCACCATGCACGCCCGCCACTTTGGCATGGACGATAAGTTCTTTGAGGATCACGGCGTAGCGTTTCTGGTGGGCAAGCAGGCGCTGCGGTTCAGCCGTGTGCCCCGCCGTGGTGAGACTTTGACCCTTTGCTCCCGCTCAGAAAAGGCTCTCCGCGGCTCTATCAAGCGCGTCACCACCCTTACAGACGAAGCCGGGCAGGAGGTGGCCATGGTGGACAGCCGCTGGATCATGTCCAGCCTTGAGGATGGGCACATCCTGCGCCAGCCGGGCTGGACGGTAGAGGGCTACTGGAACGAGACGGTGGAAGAGGAACTGCCCCTTTTGCTGCATAAGCGCCGGGACAGCCTGACCAGCGCCGGTCTGGTTACGGCGCGCTACTCCCAGTGCGACCTGCACTACCACATCAACAATGCCTTTTATCTGGATATCGTCTGCGATGCTCTGCCGCAGGAGATCATGCGCGATCATGTTGTGAAGTTCGCCTCCATCAATTACCACCGCGAAGTCCCCATGGGGCAGCAGGTGGAGGTGTTCTACACGCCTTCGGATGATGGCTGGTATTTTATTGCCAAGCGCGCAGACAAAACGGCTTTCGAGTGCTATCTGGAACTGGAGCCGGTCAAACAGTAAAAAGTGGAGGGATGCCTATGCCCAAAATCAGAGAATTGTTCGGCACCTTTTTTAAGATCGGTGCCTTTACCTTTGGCGGCGGCTACGCCATGGTGGCGCTGCTGGAGCACGAATTTGTAGAGGAAAAGCGCTGGCTCACCCGGGAGGAGTTTCTGGATATGGTCGCCATTGCCGAGTCCACTCCCGGCCCTGTGGCGGTGAACAGCGCCACCTACATCGGCTATAAGCTGGCTGGTGTTGCCGGTGCGGCGGCTTCCACTCTGGCAGTGTGCCTGCCGTCCTTCGGGGTCATCTATCTTATTTCACTGTTTTTCGACCGCTTTTTGCAGCTGACAGTGGTGGCGAATGCCTTTAAGGGCATTCAGGCCTGCGTCATTTATCTGATCCTGTCCGCAGGGGTCAAGATGCTCAAAAACTTGCAGCGCACCCCCTTCAACACGGCAGTGGTGGCGGTGGTGCTGGCGGCCATGGTGGGCTGCTCTGTGCTGGCGGTAAAGTTTTCCTCCATCTGCTGCATCCTACTTTGCGGCACAGCCGGGGTGCTGGCCTATGCGGTAGGGCAGGGGAAGAAAGGCGGCACAAAATGATCTTGCTACAATTATTCTGGAATTTTCTGGTCATCGGTGCGGTGTCCTTTGGTGGCGGCTACGGCATGATCTCGCTGGTGCGGGAAACGGTGCTGGGGCATGGCTGGCTGACCGAGAGCGAATTTCTCAGCTTTATCGCGGTGTCAGAGTCTACGCCCGGCCCGCTGGCGGTGAATATGGCTACCTTTATCGGTGCTTCGCAGGCGGGGCTGGCGGGCTCCTTTGTGGCAACGGTGGGGGTGGTGCTGCCCTCCTTTGTTATCATTCTGCTCATTGCGGCAGCGCTGCACAGCCTGATGAAGTACGCCGGGGTCAATGCCTTTCTGGCCGGGGTGCGCCCCTGCGTGGTGGCTATGATCTTAGCCACCGCCTGCACCATGGGGCTTTCCACGCTGGGGGGCTTTACCACCGTTTCCGGCGGCTTTGCCCCGGATGTGCGTGCGCTGGCGGTGTTTGCCCTTTTGGGTATCCTGCATTTTGCCTATAAAAAGAAAACGCAGAAAGCGCCGTCTCCCATTGGGATGATCCTGCTTTCTGCGGTGCTGGGCGCAGTGCTGTGGAGCATCTGACCCGGAAAGAGAGGTTGACACAATGAACATTACCGTGTATCTGGGCGCAAGCCTTGGCACCGACCCCGCACTGCCGCAGGCTGTGCAGCAGTTGGGGCGCTGGATCGGTGAAAGCGGCAACGCGCTGGTGTACGGCGGCAGCAAAAGCGGACTGATGGGCCTTTTAGCCGACAGCGTACTGGCTGCAGGCGGCAGGGTGACCGGTGTAGAGCCCAAGTGCTTTCTGGACGCAGAGCTGCAGCACGAGGGACTGACAGAGTTGATCGTGACCGAGGATATGCCCGCCCGCAAGACCAAAATGATCGAGCTGGGCGATGCCTTTATCGCATTTCCCGGCGGCACTGGCACGCTGGAGGAGATCACCGAGGTCATCAGCAAGCTGTCTCTGGGACAGCTGAACGCGCCCTGTATCCTCTACGATCTGAACGGCTACTACCAGCCCCTGCACCAGCTTTTGCAGCAGATGATTGCCATGGGGCTTTCCACCCCGGCGCGGCAGCGGAATATCACCTTTGCCGCCGACCTTGCCCAGATCCGCGCGATTCTTGAAAAATGATACTGGGAAGCTTACTTCTCAAACGTAAGGAGACTGCTGTACATGGCTTTGTGCGGCGGTTCTTTTTCATAAAATGGGATACCGGGGCGTCCACAGACGACCCGGTATCCCGAAAAAAATCATTCCGCTGGTTATGCCCATAGCGCACGCGGAGGGCATTTAAATCTTTCTGTGCAATCAAAAAGGCCGCTGCACAAAATAATGTGCAACGGCCTTTTGCTATTTTGTTATGTACGCTGTGCGCGTTAAACTTAGGCGGCAGTGGTGGAAGCAGCCTCAGAAGAAGCAGCCTCGCTGACAGCGGCCTCAGAGGAAGCAGCCTCGGAAGATGCAGCCTCAGAGGAAGCGGCCTCGCTGGAAGCAGCCTCAGAAGAAGCAGCCTCGGAAACAGCGGTGCTTGCGGAAGCAGCCTCAGAGGTGGAGGAAGCGGAAGCGGCAGAAGCACCACCGCAGGCGGTCATGCCAGCAGCCAGAGCCAGAGCAACAACAGCGATGCAAATATTCTTGAGTTTCATATCAATAATCTCCTTGTTTTTCCTATGTGTGTTTAGCAGCGGGCACTCCGTAGCACCTCACTGCGATGCTATATTCTAGTCCATTTTTGAAAAAAATCAAGAGGATTTTGGTCGAAAGGTATAATCTATGTAAAGAATCTACATAGTTGTCATAAAGTTTCGCCAAAAGTAAAAGACTTTTTGGTAAAAATAAAGCCCGGGATAGCGCCTATATCGCCGGGCGGGGAACACAAAAATAGAAAAACTTGAAATAACCTGTTACAAATCCATTTTATTGGACTGCAAATGTGGATAATAGAGGCATGGCGAGGGACGGACATCCCCCGAAAGGTTGAACAACAAAAACATTTGTGGAGGATAACACGATGAAAGACTTTGATTTTGGCTACTTTGGCACCGGCGACGAGGGCTATGCCCAGTACATGACTGCGTTCGAGCGCAATTTCAGCACGGACAGCACCGACAGCTTTGCGTCCGATGACACAGACTGCGATGCAGACAGCTGCGACAGCAGCGAGGACGATTTCTAAGGCTTGCACCTTTTTTCCCGTTTGTGCATACAACGGGCAAAGGGGGAATGCGGCTTGAACCGGATCGTTTTCACACTTGGGATCTGGCTGTTCCCGGCGGCGTGCACCGCGCTGGGAGCAGCAGGGGTGTTTTTGCTGCGCAGGCAGACAAGGCCGGCTACCCGGCGCATTTTGTGCGGGATGGCGGCGGGTATCATGCTGGCGGCCAGCGTGTGGAGCCTGCTGCTTCCGGCCATTGCCCGGTCGCAGGGCAGGGCGGCATGGGTGCCCCCGGCGCTGGGGCTTATTTTAGGCGCTGTGGGGCTTTTACGGCTGGAGGATGCTGCCGGGCAGCTGCTGGCGGGCGGCCCCGGGCATTGCGGGCGTATGGTGCTGGCGGTCACCCTGCATAACCTGCCGGAAGGCATGGTGGTGGGGCTGGCTGCGGCGCTGGCGCTGCACGGGGACGCGGATGCCGTAAGCGGTGCGCTGGCGCTGAGCCTTGGCATCGGCTTGCAGAACATCCCGGAGGGGGCGGCGGTCAGTCTGCCGCTGACCCAGAGCGGACGCACCCGGGGGCAGTCCTTTGCCGCCGGTGCGGCCTCCGGTCTGGTGGAGCCCTTGGGCGCGGTGCTGGCCTTTGTGCTGGCCGAGTGGGTAGGTGCAGCGCTGCCGTGGCTCATGAGCGCGGCGGCGGGCTGTATGGTGTGTGTGACTGCACAGGAGATGATCCCTGAGGCGGTGGAACCGGATGAAGTGGCCGGTGTCATCAGCATCGTGCTGGGGTTTGCCCTGATGATGGCACTGGATGTGGCCCTGTGATAGAGTAAAAGCAATGCCGGACAGACCTTTTGGCCTACCCGGCATTGCTTTTATGCAAAAAGGATTTATATCGTCTGCGGCTGCTTCTGGCGCAGCTTACGCCGCACCACCAGCAGGCAGGTCAGGTGCACCAGCGCGGTCAGCGCCCAGCTGATGGGGTAGCTGATGTACAGCATAAAAGGGGTGCGGTTCAGCTGGAAAATGGTAGCGATCCACACCAGCCGCAGAGCGCACACACCCACAAGGCTTACCACCATGGGCAGTACGCTGTACCCCAGCCCGCGCAGGCTGCTGGCCAGCACGTCCATAATGCCGCACAGCAGGTAAAAGCCGCAGATCAGGCGCAGCCGCTCTGCGCCGGTGGCGATGACCGCAGTGTCCGAGGAGTAGAAGCGCAGCAGCTGATTTCCCGCCAGCGCCGCGCCGCCGCCCAGCACAAGGCCGGTGACTACGACACACAGCAGACAGTTGCGGATCACCCGGTCAAGGTTGTGGTACTTGCGTGCGCCGATGTTCTGACTGGTAAAGGTGACCGCGGCCTGCGCAAAGGCGTTCATGGCAGTGTACACAAAGCCCTCCAGATTGGAGGAGGCAGAGTTGCCCGCTACCACCATGGAGCCGAAGGAGTTGATGGAGGACTGGATGACCACATTGGAAAGGCTGAACACCGTGCTTTGCAGCCCGGCAGGCAGGCCGATGAGCAAGATCTGCTTCAGCGTCCCGGCGTGGAAGGCCAGCCGCCGCAGGTCCAGCCGCAGTGCGCCCTCCTCCCGGATGAGCATCCCGGTCACCAGCAGCGCGGACACGGTCTGGCTGATGATGGTAGCCAGTGCCACGCCCGCCACGCTCATGGAAAAGCCGATGACAAAGACAAGATTCAGCACCACATTGATGACACCGGCAGCGGCCAGACAGTACAGCGGGCGCTTGGTGTCGCCCACCGCCCGCAGCAGCGCACTGCTGAAGTTGTACAGCATGGTCATGGGCATTCCGATAAAGTAGATCTTCAGGTACAGGGTGGAAAGGCTGATCACATCCTCCGGGCAGCTCATCAGCTCCAGCAGGCCGCGCGCAGCGCAAAAGCCCACCACTGCCAGCAATACGCCGCTGACTAAGCCCAGCGCTACGGCGGTGTGCACCGTATCCTGTACGCCCTTTTCGTCCCGGGCGCCAAAGCACCGGGCTGCCACTACATTGGCACCCAGCGAAAGCCCGACGAACAGATTGACCAGCAGATTGATCAACGCACCGTTGGAGCCGACGGCAGCCAGCGCCGTGCTGCCCGCAAAGCGCCCCACCACCACAACGTCGGCGGCATTGAACAGCAATTGCAGAATGCTGGATGCAGCCAGCGGCACGGAAAATAAGATGATCTTTTGCAGCATGGGCCCGCTGGTTAGGTCTGCGGAACGGCTGGTCGTAGCCATGAGTTATCTACCTCCTATAATAAACCTGAATTGACATAGCAATTGCCTATTATAGCGCGATATTAGGTAAAAAACAAGAGGTAAAGCGCCCTGTTCTCTCCAAAAGCGGCAAATATCGCCCGCCGGGCGCAGCCTGCAATTGAAAAATGCCGCCCATACTGCTATAATAAGGCGGTACACCCGTAGAAAACGGAGGAAGTTCTATTTATGTATCGGAATCGGATCAAACGTCTGTTGGATGTTTTCCTGTCAGCCTGCGGCATTTTGTGCCTTTCGTGGCTGCTGCTTCTTCTGGCTGTTGCCATCAAGCTGGACTCGCCCGGGCCGGTGTTTTTCCGGCAGAAGCGTGTGGGCATCGGCAAGCGGCATTTCCAGATCCTCAAGTTCCGCACCATGCGCATCGACACCCCGCACGATATGCCCACCCATCTGCTGCACGACCCGGAGCAGTATATCACCCGCATGGGGCGTTTTCTGCGCAAGACCAGTCTGGACGAGCTGCCCCAGCTGTGGAATATCCTTGTGGGGGATATGGCGGTCATCGGCCCGCGCCCTGCGCTGTGGAACCAGTACGACCTGCTGGCCGAGCGGGATAAGTACAGCGCAAACGATGTGCGCCCGGGGCTGACCGGCTGGGCGCAGATCCATGGCCGTGACGAGCTGGAAATTGCCGAAAAGGCAAAGCTGGACGGCTGGTATGTGGAGCATATCAGCTTTGGGCTGGATGTGAAGTGCTTCTTTGGCACCATTACCGCCGTGCTCAAGCATGACGGCGTAGTGGAGGGCGGCACCGGCACCCTGCACGATGAAAAATGATCTATTATGTGGAGACACTGGAGCCTTGGCCGAAGCTCCGGTGTCTCCATTTTCACATTAAGCACAGTACAGAGCGACCGAAATTGGCATATCTCTTGATTTATCCCCTGAAAAGCGTATAATAAAACAGTACACAAGACGTTAAAGGAGGATTCCTGTATTATGGAACGCACCTATATCAATGAGGCTCAAAAGGCCATCGGCGGCACGGTGAAGGTGCAGGGCTTTATCGAGAACCTGCGCAACAGCAAGTATATGGCATTTATCGTGCTGAAGGATATTACCGGAAAGCTGCAGATCACGGTGGAAAAGGCCGACCACCCCGAACTGGTGGATACCATTGATCAGCTCACCCCGGACTCTGTCATCACCGTCACCGGCAAGGTGATGGAGAACGACTACGTCAAGATGGGCGGCGTGGAGATGATCCCCGAGAGCATCGAGGTGGAGAGCACCGCCAATGCACTGCCCATCGTCCGCAAGGAGATCGCAGCCACCAAGAAAAAGAAGGCTGTGGAGCGCTCCAGCATCGACCAGCGCATCGACTACCGCTGGATCGACCTGCGCACCGACGAGAACCAGCTGATGTTCAAGGCACAGAGCTGCTTTGTCAACGCCATGCGCCAGTTCCTGCTGGACCGCAACTTCATCGAGATCCACACCCCCAAGCTGATCGCTGCTGCCAGCGAGAGCGGCTCTGAGGTGTTCAAGGTGGACTACTTCGACCGCAATGCCTATCTGGCACAGAGCCCCCAGTTCTATAAGCAGATGGCCATGGCTGCCGGCTTTGAGCGTATCTTCGAGACCGGTCCCGTGTTCCGCGCCGAGAAGAGCTACACCAACAAGCACGCTACCGAGTTCTCCGGCTTCGACTTGGAGTTCAGCTACATCACCTCCTTCAAAGACGTGATGAAGATGGAAGAGGAGCTGCTGACCGCAGGTCTGCAGGCCGTTAAGGACAGCTACGGCGACCAGATCAAGGAGCTGTTCGGGCAGGAAGTCATCGTACCCACCACCCCGTTCCCGGTGGTCAAGCTGGCAGACCTGTATAAGGCTCTGGAAGAAGAGTTCGGCTACACCGTGGACGAGAGCGAGAAGGGCGACCTGACCACCGAGGCTGAGCGCCTGAGCTACGACTGGGTCAAGAAGCACTACGGTCACGAGTTCCTGTTCATCACCGATTACTCTGCCGAGAAGCGTGCTTTCTACCACATGCGTGACGAGAACGGCGTGCCGCAGGGCTACGACCTGATCTGGCGCGGCGTGGAGATCACCACCGGTGCCCAGCGTGAGCACCGCTACGAGGTGCTGAAGAAGCAGGCTGAGGAGAAGGGTCTGGCTGAGGACGTCAAGTTCTATCTGGAGTTCTTCCAGTACGGCTGCCCGCCCCACGGCGGCTTTGGCATCGGCATCGACCGCCTGACTATGTTGCTGTGCGGCCTGAGCATCAAGGATGCAGAGTTCCTGTTCCGCGGCCCCAACCGCCTGACCCCGTGATTTTATAAAAACCTTTCTAAGAGCTGCTGTGTGTTTCGCACGGCAGCTCTTTTTTGAGTTCCGTGAAAAGGCAATTGAGGAAAATCCGCAGATTTTCCTCAATTGCAATTATAAAATATTTTTTTCGTTGACTAAGCCCAGAGCAAAGTGGAGGGCGTTCAAAACTGTTCCGGCATAATAAACGCCCCCTTTTCATACGATACAACGAGCACACCCACCCCTACGGGCGCGGTGCGCAGCGCAACAGGAAGGGGAGAAGGACCTTGGAGAAACAGGAACAGAACAGCATCTGTCGCGAGATCGGCGCACGCACCGGCGGGGATATCTACATCGGTGTGGTGGGGCCGGTGCGCAGTGGCAAATCCACCTTTATCAAGCGGTTCATGGAGCAGCTGGTGCTGCCCGCCATGTCCGGCTCTGCCGCCGCCCGGGAGCGTGCCCGGGACGAGCTGCCGCAGTCGGCGGCGGGGCGCACCATCATGACCACCGAGCCGAAATTCATCCCGGAGACTGCCGTGCCCTTGCAGCTGGAGGGCGGCGGGGCGTGCCGGGTGCGGCTGATCGACTGCGTGGGCTACATGGTGGAAGGTGCCATGGGGCACGAGGAGGACGCAAAGCCCCGCATGGTCAAAAGCCCGTGGTTCGAGCAGGAGGTGCCCTTTGACCTTGCCGCAGAGACCGGCACCCGCAAGGTGATCTGCGAGCACTCCACCATCGGGGTGGTGGTCACCACGGACGGTTCAATCAGCGATATCCCCCGGGCGGGCTACGCAGAGGCGGAAAGGCGGGTCATCACGGAGCTGGAAGCGCTGGGCAAGCCCTATATCATTCTGCTCAACAGCACCCACCCGGACGCGCCGGAGACCCGGCAGCTGGCCGAGGGTATGGCGCGGGACTACCACCGCACCGTGCTGCCGGTAAGCTGCGTGGATTTGGACGCCGCCATGCTGGGGGAAATCTTGCGGCGGGTGCTGTACGAATTCCCGGTGCAGGAGCTGGATTTTGCCCTGCCCCGCTGGGTGACCATGCTGGAACCCGGGCACTGGCTGCAAGCGCAGGTGTATGCAGCTGCCATGCAGCTGGCAGAGCGGGTGTCCCGCATGAAGGATCTGCCCGCCGGAACAGACGCCCCTGCGCTGGAATGTGAGGCTGTGCAGCGCTCGGCGGTGGCAGGGGCAGACCTTGCAGCCGGTAGTGTGCGGGTGAGCGTGGAGCTGAAGCCGGAGATCTTTTATCAGGTGCTCAGCGAGCAGACCGGGCTGGACATCGGGGACGAGGCGGGGCTGATGCCCTGCATCATGGAGCTTGCCCGGGCAAAACGCGCCTACGAAAAGGTGCGCAGCGCCTTGGAACAAGTGGAAGCCACCGGCTACGGCATCGTGATGCCCTCTATTGACGAGCTGCATCTGGAACCGCCGGAGATCGTGCATCAGGACGGGCGCTGCGGGGTGCGGCTGCAAGCCTGTGCGCCCTCTATCCAGATGATGAAGGCCACCATCCACACCGAACTGAGCCCCATCGTGGGTACCGAGAAGCAGAGCGAGGACTTGGTGCAAAGCTTGTTGGCCGACTTTGCGGACGACCCGGTGCAGTTGTGGGAGTCCAACATCTTTGGTAAAAGCCTGCACGAACTGGTGAACGAGGGCTTGCAGAACAAGCTGCTCCACATCCCGCAGGAAGCCCGCACCCGCCTGCAGGAAACGCTGGAGCGGGTCATCAACGAGGGTTGCACCGGACTGATTTGTATCCTGATCTAGGGCGTATCTGAAAAAATCCCCGCCCGCCGTAAGTTCTGCTTACAGCGGGCGGGGATCGTTCTGCCTTATTTTTCTTCCTCGGTCAGCTTGTTGATGAGAAGCTGATAGATCTCGTTGCCCTTCAGGATGAACTGCTTCTTCACCAGCTCGGCGCTCAGCCGGTCGGGTGCGCCCAGTTCCAGACAGAACAGCTCGCTGTCCAGCCCTTTTACAGTGCAGCGCACGGTGCAGTGGCCGTCCGCCTTTTCGGTAATGCGGGCGCTGTACTTGGCCTCCTTGCGGGCCCATGTCTGGCAGCGCAGCACGGCAGCCACCGCCCGCTCCCGCACGCTGCGGGGCAGGTCGTAGGCCAGCTCCTGCGCCACCTTGCGGCCTTTGTCGGTAATGGCATAGCTGTCGCCGGTCAGGGTGACAAGCTCCTGTTTTGTGATATCGTCCAGACAGGAGCCAATCTCAAAATAGTTGACAAGGGCTTCCTCCATCAGGGCGTTCTCGATCTCCTGCCGGGTAATGGGACCGGCGTTTTTCACCAGATAGCACAGCAGCAGCCGGATCTCGGTGCTGCTGGTCAGGCCGCCGGGACGGACACCGGCGGTAAAAGCATCATTGGCGCTCATCGTTCCTTACATCCCCCTTGCGCTTTCACATGGTATCAAAGGCCTGCGCCGCTGCCAAAAGGGCGGGCAGCGGGCAGACAAAAACTCTTTCTATTAGTATAAAGGCTTTCAGCCCGGATTGCAAGCCGCAACGGCAAAATCTGTCTCAATGCGCTTGGGACACTCCGGTGTGGAGTACACCCACCTGTCCAGATGTCCTTCGGTGATAAAGTACCGCAGCTCAAACCGGTGAGGCTGGCTCAGGGCGTGGTTCACGATGACCAACTTGATCTTCATCTTTTCCGGCAGAATATTTTTGATGTAGACGCTTACCGCCTGCCCGGGCGCAAGACCGGTGCAGCTTTCCGCAAGACCGGCAAGGTTTGGCGCGATTTCCACAAAGGTGCCGTATTCCTCCACGCTGCGCACGATGCCCACCACCGTTTCGCCCACGGTGAACCGGGCGGCATTTTCTGCCCATGTGCCCAGCAGCTCCCGGATGGTCAGCACAAAGCGCCCCTGCGCGTCCCGGTTCTTGATGGCACACAAAATCTGCTGCCCCACGCTGACCCGGTCGGCAGGGGAGGAGATGCGGCTTACCGACATACAGTCGATGGGCAGCAGGGCACTGATGCCGCAGCCTACATCACAAAACGCACCAAACGGCTCAATGTGGGTCACCGTGCAGGGTAGGATATCCCCGGGTGAGAGCGTGTCCAGATACTCTGCCTTGCACAGCCGCTGCGCCTCGGCGCGGGAAAGCCGGTAGAAGGGCGCGCCGTCCTCGTCCGTGTCCAGCCCCTCGATGACAAAGCAGGTAGGGCGTCCCACCCGGGTCAGCACCGCAATATCCCGCACGGTACCTGCCTCGGCACCGTCTGCGCACTGGGCAAAAGGCATCACCGCCTTTACACCGCCCAGCTCAAACCGCAGCTGCCGCCGGGTGTCAAAGGCAAGGGCAGTGGCCTGCAAAATTTCGCCGCTGGCCATGGCAGCCCGCAGCTCGGCAGGAGAAAGGCGGGCGGCAGAACGGTAACTGTTTTCGGTACGATAAGCTTGCATCATGTTTCATTCCTCTTTCTATATGGTTTTCGGGTCTCTGTGCGATGCTACAACGATATGCAGCAGTGTGCGCAGATATTTGCATTTTGTGCGGCTTTGCATTATACTATATCTGTATGCGCAGCACCCGCTGGGGCGGGCGGCGGCACACACTGGCTCTGCCGGGCGATTGCGCGGCAGAAAAGAAGGGAGAGGTCGGATAAATATGGACATCGCTGTGGGAGATACCATCCTCACCCGCAAAAAGCACCCCTGCGGAGCATCCAGCTTCGAGGTGCTGCGGGTGGGCATGGATTTTAAGATCCGCTGCACCGGCTGCGGACGCGAGGTCATGCTGCCCCGCGCCAAAATTGAAAAGAACATCAAAAAGGTGGTAAAGCCCGGCAGCGCGCAGTAGCGCAGCCAACGCACCCGAACCGGAACGAATTTTGTAAGGAGAACTGCAAGGATGCAAGATATTTCTTCCCGGATGGATGCGGTCTGCCGCCGCTTTGAGGAACTTTCCATGCGGCTGAACCAGCCCGATGCCGCCGCCGACCCGGCACAGTTCCGCAAGCTGATGCGGGAGTACCACGACACCGAGCCGGTGGTAGAGGCTTACCGGGACTGGCAGACCGCGCTGGATCATCTGGCGCAGGCCAAAGCCCTGCTGGAGGAGCCCGGTTCGCTGGATCCGGACTTCAAGCAGATGATACAGCAGGAAATCAGCGAAAAAAGTCAAGATGTGGCAAAGCTGGAAAATAATCTCAAAATTTTGCTGTTACCCAAGGACGTGAACGATGGCAAAAACGTCATCATGGAGATACGCGGCGGTGCAGGCGGCGAGGAAGCCGCTCTGTTTGCCCACAGTCTGCTGCGGATGTACACCATGTACGCCCAGAACCGCGGCTGGACGCTGGAAGTGCTCAACCTGAACGAGACCGAACTTGGCGGCGTAAAGGAAGCCATCGTCTCGGTGGATGGCGCAGGTGCGTATAATCGTCTCAAGTATGAGAGCGGGGTGCACCGGGTGCAGCGGGTGCCGGAGACCGAAACGCAAGGCCGCATCCACACCTCCACCGCCACCGTGGCGGTGATGCCGCAGGCAGAGGAGGTGGACTTTGCGCTGGACATGAAGGACCTGCGCATTGACACCTTCCGCTCCTCCGGTGCGGGCGGTCAGCACATCAACAAGACCTCCAGCGCCATCCGTGTGACCCATATCCCCACGGGTACGGTGGTGGAGTGCCAGAACGAGCGCAGCCAGTTCCAGAACAAGGATAAGGCGCTGGAGATCCTGCGCAGCCGCCTGCTTGCGCAAAAGCAGAAGGAACAGCAGGATGCCATCAATGCCCAGCGTCAGGGGCAGGTGGGCACCGGCGACCGCAGCGAGAAGATCCGCACCTACAACTTCCCGCAGGACCGCTGCACCGACCACCGCATCGGGCTGACCGTCCACAATCTGGAAAAGATCATGGACGGCAATCTGGACGAGGTAATCGATGCCCTTGCCACCCGGGAGCAGACTGAAAAGCTGCAAAAGCTGGGTGGGTGACCTCCATTTTTCGGGTGCAAAACCACTTGAACGACTGACAAGCAACTATACTTTACAGATAGAAAGAACGATGATTCGTATGAAAATCAAAACCAGAGTTTTGCCTGCCGATGAAGCAGGCGTGGCCGAAGCCGCACAGCTGCTGCGGCAGGGACAGCTTGTAGCTCTGCCCACCGAGACAGTCTACGGCATTGCCGCCGATGCTCGCAACGGCGCGGCGGTGCGCGATATCTTTGTAGCCAAGGGGCGCCCGCAGGATAACCCCCTTATCGTCCACATCACAGGGCCGGAGATGCTGCCGGGTCTTGTCAGCGAGGTGCCGGAGCGTGCCCAGCTGCTGATGGCAGCTTTCTGCCCCGGACCGCTGACCATCATCATGCCGCGCGGGCCGGAGGTGGCGGATGAATGCTGTGCCGGGCTGGATACCGTGGGCATCCGTATGCCCAGCCATCCGGTGGCGCGGGCAGTCATCCAGCAGAGCGGCTGCGCCTTTGCCGCCCCCAGCGCCAACCTTTCCGGTAAGCCCAGCCCCACCAACGCGCAGGATGTGTTCACTGATATGGACGGCCGCCTGCCGCTGATTTTGGACGGCGGCGAGTGCGATGTGGGCGTGGAGAGCACCGTGGTGTCGGTGGTGGGGGAGAAGCCCACCCTGTTCCGCCCCGGTCACATCACGCTGGAGGACTTGGAGCGCGCCCTCGGTGAAGAGGTGGAGGTGTCCAAGGCCATTCTGGAAAAGCTGCCGGAGGGTGCCGTGGTGCGCAGCCCGGGCATGAAGTACAAACACTACGCCCCCAAGGCGGATGTAACGCTGCTCAACGGCACCTTTGAGCAGTTCAAGGCCTATGTGGACGCCCATAAAAACGAGAACCCCAGCTGCCTGTGCTTTACCGGCGAAAGCGCAAAGCTGGACGTGCCCTGCGTGGAATACGGCCGCGAGGGGGACGGTGCCGATCAGGCAAAGCACATCTTCCGCTCCCTGCGGGCGCTGGATGAGCAGGGCGACGGCGTGGTCTACGCCCGCTGCCCGCAGAAGGATGGCCTGTCCATGGCGGTGTACAACCGCCTGATCCGCGCCGCCGCCTTCCGGGTGATCGACCTATGATAACTTTAGGCATCACGGGGCGCAGCGGCTGCGGCAAGTCCACGGTCACGGCGGTATTTGCCGCCCACGGCGTGCCGCTGGCGGATGCCGACCAGCTCAGCCGGGAGATCTTGCTGCCCGGCTCGCCGCTGCTGCCGCAGCTTGCGGCGCGGTTCGGCGGGGAGATCCTCCGCCCGGACGGCACGCTGGACCGCCGTCTGCTGGCTGACCGCGCCTTTGCCACCCCGGAGGGCAAGGCCGCGCTGGACAGCCTGACCCACCCTGCCATCGTGGCACGCATCCGCGCTGCAAAGCAGGCGGCGCAGGCCGCCGGAGCACCCCTTTTTGTGCTGGACGGTGCGGTCATCGTGGGCACGGCGGCGCAGGCTGAGTGCGACCGCCTGTGCGTGGTCACTGCACCCTTTGAAACCAGCGTGGCGCGTATCGTGGCGCGGGACGGCATCTCGCCGGAGATGGCCGCCCGCCGCCTGAACGCTCAAACCCCGGAAGAAACCCTGACCGCACAGGCAGACTACACCCTGCACAACGATGCCGGGCTGGAGGCGCTGCAAGCCGCAGCCGCCCGCCTGTGTGAGCGGCTGCAGGCAGAAGGGGGCGTGACGGCAGCGCTTTGAACGAACAGTACTACGAAAAGGGCTACGACCCTATCGCCGCCCGGGAGCGCCGCGCCGCGCGGGAAAAACTGCATCGCCGCAAACAGCAGCGCCGCCGCCGGATGGTGCGGCGGCTGGCCGCTTTGTGCTTGGCAGTGGTGCTTGCGGTGTGCGTGGTGCCGCCTTTGTGCAACCGGGCAGAGCAGCTTTTGTACCCCCGCAAGTACGAGCAGTTGGTGGAAAAATGGGCGGCAACCTACGAGTTGGACCCCCTGCTGGTCTACGCCTTTATCCGCACCGAAAGCGGCTTTGACCCGCAGGCTACCTCCAGTGTGGATGCCCGGGGCTTGATGCAGATGACTGAGGAGACCTTTCTCTGGATGCGCAGTAAGATCGCCCCGGAGGAGCCGCTGACCTTTGCCGACCTCTACAACCCCGACACTGCCATCCGCTTTGGGTGCTATTACCTGCACCTGTGCATGGAACGCTACAAAGGGGATGTATCCACGGCGGCAGCGGCCTACCACAGCGGCTGGGGTACGGTGGATCAGCTGCTGCAAATGGAAGAACACTCCGCAGACGGGGAAACCCTGCAAGGCTTCCCCTATAACCAGATGCACCACTACGTCAACAAGATCACCGCCTGCTACCAGACCTATCAGCGTCTGTACGCAGGTCAATGATAAAAAGTTAAGGAGCAAAAAATCATGAGCGAAAAACTTACTGCAAAAGAGTACGCCGAAAAGCTGCTCTACACCCCTGAATACGCTGCCGACAAGCAGGCAGACGTAAAGGAAAAGGCTGCTGCCTTTGCCGAGGGCTACAAGAAATTTATGGACAGCGCCAAGACCGAGCGCGAGGCTGCCGTTGTCAGCGAGCAGATGCTGCTGGCTGCCGGCTACAAGGCTTTTGAGCCCAAAAAGGCTTACGCCCCCGGTGAGAAGGTCTACTTCATTCAGGAGAACAAGGCTGTTGTGGCGGCTACCATCGGCCAGAAGCCCTATGAGGAGGGCTTCCGTCTGGTCATTGCCCACATCGACTGCCCTCGTCTGGACCTGCGTCCTAACCCTATGTACGAGTCTGACCACATGAGCTACTTCCGCACCCACTACTACGGCGGCGTGCGCAAGTACCAGTGGGCTACTATCCCGCTGGCTATCCACGGCGTGTTCACCCGTGCCGACGGCTCCAGCGTCAACTTTGCCGTCGGTGAAGACGAGAACGATCCCGTGTTCTGCATCACCGACCTGCTGCCCCATCTGGGTGCCGAGCAGAACGAGCGCAAGCTCAGCGAGGGCATCAAGGGCGAGGAGCTGAACGTGCTCATCGGCTCTGACACCGTGGAGGAAGAGGACGTCAAGGAGGCTGTCAAGCTGAACACCCTCATCCTGCTGAACCAGAAGTACGGCATCACCGAGCGCGACTTCACCCGCGCCGAGATCGAAGTCGTGCCCGCTACCAAGGCACGCGATGTGGGCTTTGACCGCTCCATGATCGGTGCCTACGGTCACGATGACCGCGTGGATGCTTACCCCGCACTGCTGGCCGAGATCGAGACCAAGGACCCCGTGCACACCACCATCTGCGTGCTGACCGATAAGGAAGAGATCGGCTCCGACGGCGTGACCGGTATGCAGAGCATGTATGTGTTCCACTTTATGCAGCTGCTCTGCCGCGCTGCCGGTCAGGACGACATTCTGGCCTTCCGCAACAGCGTGTGCCTGTCTGCGGACGTGACCGCCGCCTACGACCCCTCCTGGGCAAGCGCCTTTGAGAAGCAGAACGGCACCTACGCAGGCCGCGGTATTGCCATCTTCAAGTACACCGGCAGCCGCGGCAAGAGCTCTGCCAGCGATGCCAACGCCGAGCTGGTGGGCGATATCACCCGTATGCTGGATGCCAACAACGTGGCATGGCAGATCGGCGAGATGGGCCGTCTGGATCTGGGCGGCGGCGGCACCATTGCCAAGTATGTGGCAAACCGCGGCATCAAGGTGCTGGATATGGGTGTGCCTGTGCTGTCCATGCACTCTCCCTTCGAGGTCATCCATAAGACTGACCTGTACATGGCTTACCGCACCTTCAGCCTGTTCTGCCAGTCTGCGGACTAAAAAAATGCGTGTGCCGCAGCCTGCGGCATACACGCAATAAAATCATCTTTTCAGAGCCGTCTGCACATTTTTGTGCGGCGGCTCTGTTTTTTGCGCAAAACCCTTGACCTTCAACCGGCTTTAAGGTGTAATGTAAGGGCGGAGGTGAAGCAAATGAACATCAAACAGGCTTCCGAACAAAGCGGTGTGTCCGCCCCGAACATCCGCTTTTATGAAAAAGAAGGGCTCCTCACACCAGCGCGCAGGCAGGGCAATGACTACCGCGATTATACCGCCGGGGACGTCCGCACCCTCAAGCTCATCCGTATGCTGCGGATGCTGGATGTGCCGCTGCCCACCATCAAGGCAGTGCTGCGCGGGGAACAGCCCCTGCAGCAGGCGCTGCAAGCCCAGCAGACCGTGCTGGAACAGCAGGCGGCGCAGCTGGCGGCAGCCATGCAGTTCTGCGCCGACCTTGCCCGGCAGGCTCCGCAGACGGACACGCTGGACGTGGATGCCTGCCTGACCCGCATGGAAAGCCCCGCCCCGCAGCAGGGCTTCTTCTCCGGCTGGCTGCAGGATTACTGCACGCTGGCGCAGGTGCAGCATCAGAAGCACTTTTTCTTTATCCCGCAGGGCAGCATCAACACCCCGCAGGAATTTACGGCGGCGTTGCAGGCCTATGCAGAGGAAAAGGGAATGTGGTTCACCCTGACCAAAGAGGGGATGTACCCGGAGTTTTCGCTGGACGGCATCGCGTATAAGGCCTACCGCAACCCGGGCAAGTACCGGGACGAGATCTGCTGCGATGCTGTGCACCCCGAGCAGCTGGACGCCGGACTGCCCGCCCGGCGGGAAAAGTTGCTGCGCATCCTACGCATCGCTGTGCCGCCGGTATGTACCTTTGCCGCCATTCTGGCGGCAGGGTGGGTGGTGACCGGTGGCGCAGGCTGGTTCTGGCTGGCGGCGCTGGTCTCTGCCGGGGTGCTGCTGGGACGCTGCTTTGAAAAGTGGCTGTAAGGCGCGTTACCCCAGCGGCAGCGCCTCGGCTACGGTCAAAAAGGTGTAGCCGTTATCCGTATACCACCGGATGATATCCGGCAGTGCCTCGGCGGTGGTGCGGGTGGTAGCAGAGTCGTGCATCAGCACCACGCAATGGGTCTGCTCGCCGGTCTCCCGCACCACGTTGCGGTAGATGGTATCCGCGCTGGGGTGCCCGCCCACGGCGTCCTCGGCGCAGACGTTCCAGTCTACCCACTGCCAGCCGCGTTGCTCCACCTCGGTTTTCAGCTGCGACATCAGCCCCTTGCCGCCGTAGCGGCGGCTCACGGTGTTGGTGCTGCCGCCGGGAAAGCGCAGGTAGCGGATGCTCTCTGCGTCCACATAGGGCGCAATGCGCTCCTTCAGCAGGGAAATGTCCCGCCAGTAGGCGGCGCTGCTGCGGTAGATGTCGCTGTATTCGTGGGAGGCAGAGTGCAGCGCAATTTGATGCCCGGCGGCAGCGGCCTGCGTGAGCAGGGGCAGGTATTTCTCGTTGTAGCCGGTGGCTACCACAAAAAAGGTGCCGTGCACCCCGGCGGCATCCAGTGCCGCCAGCACCTCCGGGGTGGTCTTGCTGGGGCCGTCATCAAAGGTCAGGCAGACCCATTTTTCCGGCAGGGAAGGGGCAGCGGGCGTACCGGCATCGGATGCAGCCACCGCCGCTGCGGCAGGGGTAAAGGGACTGAAGTCCGGCGCGGCGGTCAGCTCGCCCAGCTTACAGCCAGCCGGTGCGCGTGCCGGTACCAGCCACCCTGCCGCAAACGCTGCCAGCGTTGCCGCCAGCAGCCCGCCCCATAGTCCGATGCGCCAGCCGGTGCGCTGCACAAATAGTTTCATACACAAACTCCTCCTTTGCTCTGGGCGCAGCGCCGCAGGCAGACTTTCTACGCACAAATGACCTGTGAAATTGCCCGGAAAGCTGCTTTTGCGCGCGCTCTGCGCTGCTAATATAGATATGAAACTTAAAAAAACTTATGAGAAACAAAGAAACCACTTGACGAATTGCCAGAAATGTGTTACTATATGCAAGCAGTCCGCACCAACGGTTTTCTACCTCAAAAACCGGAGAACTGTAAAACAGGTATGCGAGGGTGGCGGAACTGGCAGACGCGCACGTTTGAGGTGCGTGTGGTTTATCCTTGGGGGTTCGAGTCCCCTCCCTCGCACCAGAAGGCAAGTCGGTTTTTGACTTGCCTTTTTTCTATGAGCAGAAGTGGTGGAATGGCAGACACGCTGGTTTTAGGCACCAGTTCCTAGTGAGTGAGGGTTCAAGTCCCTTCTTCTGCACCAGCAAAAGACCCGCAGCGGCCCTGAAAGTTCAGGCGCGGCCTGCGGGTTTTTTGTCTTTTTAAGCGGCAAAAGCAGGGCAACTCTGCGTGAAACGCCCTTAAAACAACACGAATCGCCCCGGGGATATGTTGACAGGCTTTTTTGCGGGATGGTATAATGTTATTAGGAATAGTGTCGGTTTATATGGGAGCTGACACGCGGCACTTGTGCACTTTTGCGGAACTTTGTGCACAGCGCTTTGGCATAAAGCCTTTGGAAGAACGTATTGTGAAGAGGTCTGGCTGCGAGGCAGCCGGGGTGGGGGAAAACCTATGAAGCAGAAACAAAAAAATATACTGCTCATAGCAGGGATGCTGCTGGTGATGCTGGTAAGCATCTTTGTTTACAGCTTCTATACACAGAAGCAGATCTATCAGGAAAGCACGGCAAACCTGCTTTCCACCTATGGGCAGTCTGCCAAGACCTTTACCATGTTTGCGCAGCGCAACTGGAATATCCTGACCGACTGGGACGGCTACTTAGGCACCCTTGCGGAGCGGGGAGAACAGGAGGGGCAGTGGCAGGAGTATATCGCCCAAAAGGCTACCTGGCTGTACACGGATTTTTACCTGTTCAACGAGCAGTGCGAGTTCTGGACCACCGCCGGGCGGCAGGGCACAGCAGAGTACATGAAGGCGACTTTTGAAAAGCTGTATACCGAAAACAAGCCAGTGATCTCCAGCTATATCTCCAGTCAGGGCATCCGCAAGATCCTGTTTGCCATCCCTATGGAGCAGCCGCTGCAGTTGGACGGTACTACCTATACGGCGCTGGTGGTCAGCTACGACAACGCCGTGCTGGAAAAGCTGCTGGGCAGCATGGTCTATGAGGGACAGAGCGATTGCTATATCGTGCGCTCAAACGGCGATGTGGTGCTTTCCACCGAGACAAAGACCGAGATCACCGAGCAGATGACCAACCTGTTTGATTACTTGCAGCAGAACGCCCGTGTGGATCAGCCCTACTATGACACCATGGTGCAGACCCTGCCGCAGGGTGGCGAGGGCTGCGTGCTGTTCACCATGAACGGGCAGAAATATTACCTGATCTATCAGCCGCTGGGGCTCATGGATTGGAGCATCATCGGCATCGTGCCCACCGGGGTGGTGGATGCCGGTATGCGCAAGGTGCAAAATGCTACCATTCTGGTTATTGCGCTGCTGGGGCTTCTGATCATAGCAGGCGTGGTAAAGATCCAGCGTGACGCGGAACGCAGCCGCCGCCGGGAGCTGGAGCGCCGCCGGGAGACGAGCGATATGATGTTTGCAGGCATGGCACGCGTTGTGGAGCGCTTTGTGGTATGCGATCTGGACCGCGACCGCTACCAGTACCACGAGCGGCGCGGGGAACCGCTGTACCCGCCGGAGGGCTCCTACCGGCAAATGCTGGAGCAGATATCGCGCAAGTATGTGGTGCTGACCGACACCGAAAACGCCAAGATCACCCAGATGCTGGCCCCGGAAAACCTGCGCAGGCTGATCAAAACGGACAACGACTCCCTCAAGCTGGAATATGCTGCCCGCGATAAAAGCGCGTTTTTCATGATGACAGTGGTTCCCATGGCATGGAAGGGTGACCGCCTGACCCGTGTGATGATAATCACACAGGATATGGGCAAGCAGCACCTGCTGCAAAGCCTTGCCAACACCGATGGCCTGACCGGGTTGCTGAACAAGCGCTATTTTGACCGGGTGCTGACAGTGCTGGAGCAGCACAGCCAGCCCTTTGCACTGTTCTATATGGACTTGGATCGCTTCAAGCCGGTCAACGATACCTACGGCCATGATGTGGGCGATGAGCTGCTGAAGGGCGTTTCCCAGCGGCTGCAGGGCTGCATCCGCAGCCGGGACTACGCCTTCCGTCTGGGCGGCGATGAGTTCGCTCTGCTGCTGCTCGGTCCGATGAAGCCGGAGGCCTGCGCCAGCAAGATGAATATGATCTGTGAGATGGTCGCTGTGCCCTACGAGATCGACGGCAATACCGTGAGTGTGGGTGCCAGCTGCGGTTACGCCCTGTACCCCGCCGAAAGCGTGGATGTGCAGCAGGTGCGCTACATCGCCGACCAGCGGATGTACGAGAATAAGCAGGCAAATCACGCCAGACAGGACGGCGCGGAAGGCATTTGAAATCGTTATACATAAAGCAAGGCCGCAGCACGGTATTTTGTGCTGCGGCCTTGCCGTTATATTATGCTGTTACAGATGCAGCATATCCCGCTTGGCGGCAGCGCGGTAGCGCAGCGCAGCGGCAATAAAGCCCTTGAACAGGGGATGTGCGCGGTTGGGGCGGCTCTTGAACTCCGGGTGGAACTGTGCACCCAGATGGAAGTCGCGGCCGGGCAGCTCCACAGTCTCCACCAGATGGCCGTCCGGGCTAGTGCCGGAGATGACCAGCCCGGCGTCCTGCATCTCCTGCCGGAAGTCGTTGTTGAACTCGTACCGGTGGCGGTGGCGCTCCCAGATCTCGCTCTCGCCGTAGCACTCTGCCATCTTGGTGCCGGGCGCCACCGCGCAGGGGTACTTGCCCAGACGCATGGTGCCGCCCTTGGGAATGTTGCCCTGCTGGTCCGGCATCAGGGAGATGACGTTGTAGGCACCGTCCGGGGTGAACTCGCTGGAATTAGCGTCCTTGTAGCCCAGCACATTGCGGGCAAATTCAATGACCATGATCTGCATACCAAGGCAGATGCCAAAGCAGGGAACACGGTTCTCGCGGGCATACTGGGCGGCTTGGATCATGCCCTCGATGCCGCGGTCGCCAAAGCCGCCGGGCACGATGATGCCGTCCACGTCCGCAAAGGCCTCCTTGCAGGCGGCCTGATCGGTCAGATCCTCACTTTCCACCCAGCGGATCTCCACCTGACTGTCGTTCTCAAACCCGGCATGGTACAGGCTTTCCATCACCGAGAGGTAAGCGTCGTGCAGCTTGACGTACTTGCCCACCAGTGCAATGGTGCAGGTCTTGCTGCGGGTGGCAATGCGGGAGACCACCTGCTTCCACTCGGTCAGGTCGGCAGGGGGCACGTCCAGCTTCAGCTTCTTCACAACCACGTCGTCCAGACCGTTGGTGTGCAGCATCAGCGGGCACTGGTAGAGGCTCGGCATGGTCAGGTTCTCGATGACGCACTCCGGCTTGACGTTGCAGAAGGTGCTGATCTTGCGGCGGATATCGCTGCCCACACTGCCGTCTGCGCGCAGGATGATGATATCGGGGCTTACGCCCATGCCCTGCAGCTCTTTGACCGAGTGCTGGGCGGGCTTGGATTTGTATTCGTCCGAGCCGGAGATGTAGGGCACCAGCACCACATGGATGAAGCAGCAGTTTTCCCGTCCCTGCTCCAGACCTACCTGACGGATGGCTTCAAGGAAGGGCTGGCTCTCGATATCGCCGGTGGTGCCTCCGATCTCGGTAATGACCACATCTGCCTCGGTGGAGGAGGCCAGATTGTAGATGTAGCTCTTGATCTCGTTGGTGATGTGGGGAATGATCTGCACCGTCTGCCCCAGATATGCGCCCTGACGCTCCTTGTTCAGCACGTTCCAGTACACCTTGCCGGTGGTCAGGTTGGAGTACTTGTTCAGGTTTTCGTCGATAAAACGCTCATAGTGACCCAGATCCAGATCGGTCTCGGTGCCGTCATCGGTCACGAACACCTCGCCGTGCTGCAACGGGCTCATGGTGCCCGGGTCTACGTTTACATAGGGATCCAGCTTCTGGCTGGCCACCTTCAGGCCGCGGCACTTCAAAAGCCGACCCAGAGATGCAGCGGTAATGCCTTTGCCAAGACCGGAGACCACGCCGCCGGTCACAAAAATAAATTTTGCCATAAAAATATACCTTCCTCTGTCGTAAAATAAAACTTTCCTATAAAAGGCTCGCTCCCGGCGCACCCCTTTCCCTGCGGGTGCGTCTCATTCGCTTCTGTCAGCGTACTCCTCCAGCACCTCCTGCGCCACCTCGGCGCGGTCGCGGCGGGTGTCCATGGCCTGTTTTTCAAGGTAGCGGTGCGCTTCGGCCTCGGTCATGTGGGCGTGCTCTACCAGACAGCACTTTGCCCGGCTGATCAGCCGCAGCTGCCCGATCTTGTCCTGCAGGCGGGCGTTTTCCTGCCGCAGACGCTGCAGGCGGTGGTTGCCCGCAGCCGCCATGTGCATGGCCTGCAAAAACAACGGGGTGGTGAAGGGCTTGCTCAGCAGCAGCACCCCCTGCTCGTTCAGGGGTGCAAGCAATTGTTCAGCCTGTGCGGCCTTTACCAGAAAGACCACACCGGCATCGGTCTGCTCCACGGCGGTGATGCACAATTCGTGCCCGAACTCATCGGGCAGGGGAGCGTTGACCACGATCAACTCAAAATCAGATCCCGACATTCTGCGCCGCGCTTCGGCTCCGCTGGGAATGATCACCGGGCGGCTGTAACCCATCTCGGACAGCCGCGCGGCGATATACTCGTTGGAGTTGGCACCGGCGCTTACAATCAGTGCGCGTCCCATTTCCCGCACTCCTTTCTCCTGCGCAGGCAGGGATCAGATGGCGTTAAAATAGTAGACGCGCTCGTGCTCGGCCCGGTCAGGTGCACTCCGCAATGCGGCGCAGCGCTTGAGTTCCTCCGAGAAATAGCGCTTAGAAAGCCCCTCCGGCAGCACCTTGCGCAAGAACTCGCTCTCCTCGGCTACCTGTACCGCCTCCTCAAGGGTGGCGGGCAGGGTCTCAAGGCCCAGTCCCTTGGCCTCGGCGGCATCGAACAGGTTGCGGTTCACCGGCGGCTGTAACACCATGCGCTGCTCAATGCCGTCCAGTCCGGCGGCAAGGATCAGGCCAATGGCCAGATACGGGTTGCAGGCGGGGTCCGGGCTGCGCAGCTCCATGCGGCAGTTGTCGCCCTTGACCATGGGAATGCGCACCAGCTGGCTGCGGTTCTGGCGACTCCAGCTCACATAGCGGGGCGCTTCGTCACAGCCAAAGCGCTGGTAGCTGTTGGGCAGGGGGTTGGTGAACACGGTCAGCTCCCGGCTGTGTGCCAGCACACCGGCCATAAAGCTGCCTGCTACGCTGTCCGGGGCAATATCGCCCTCAAACAGGTTTTTGCCGTCCATGTAAAGCGAGAGATTGATGTGCAGCCCGCTGCCGGCCTGCTGGGGCAGGGGCTTGGGCAGAAAGCTGGCGTGCAGGCCATTGCGCATGGCAATGGCACGGACGATCTGCTTAAAGGTCATCACGTTGTCGGCGGTTTTCAGCGGCCCTGCGTAGCGGCAGTCGATCTCGTTCTGGCCGTTGCCGCTTTCGTGGTGGCTGTGCTGGGGTGCCATGCCCATCTGCTCCATGGTCAGGCAGATATCCCGGCGCAGATTTTCGCCCGCATCCAGCGGCGCTACGTCAAAATATCCGCCAAAGTCGATAGGAATGCAGGTAGGGTGGCCACGGTCGTCCTTTTCAAACAGATAAAACTCGCACTCGGTACCCACGTTGCAGGTAAGCCCCAGCTTTTTGAATTTGCGGTTCATATCCCGCAAAAAGCCCCGGCAGTTGCCGCTGAAGGCTGCGCCGTCCGGCTTTTCCACATCGCAGAAGAACTGCATCACTCGGCCTTCGGTGGGACGCCACGGCAGGATGGTCACGGTAGAAAGATCCGGCCGCAGCACAAGGTCGCTTTCCTCAACGTGCATAAAGCCCGCAATGGAACTGCCGTCAAAGCACACGCCCTCTTCCAGCGCCTTGGACAGATTGCTTGCCAGCACGGCAATGTTCTTCTGGGTGCCAAAAATATCACAGAAGGCAAAGCGCACAAATTTGACGTTGTTGTCCTCCACGAAATCCAGAATATCCTGTTGGGTGGAATAGCTCATAAATAACCCCCCTTACAAAAAATTCATTTCAAGTAAAACGCCCAAAGGCCTGCCCTCAAAAAGGGAGCAGGTCTTTGGGCTGGTGTAAGAAATAGGAAAAGGAGAATGGCTAATTGATCCGGCAGCCGGCGGATGCTTATTTTTTACGCGGTCAGGAGATTATCAGACGTAGTAAAGCATCTTGCTGTAGCTGGGCAGAGGCCAGTAATCCTCGCCGCAGATAGTCTCGGCATCGTCGGCAGCGGCGCGCAGGGCGTCCATCACCGGGAGAACGTTATCGTGGAAGGCAACAGCCTTCTCGCTCTCGGTGGGCAGTGCCTTGGCGGCATTCACGGCATCCTGCAGGGTGTCGATGGCATCGCTCATGGCATCGGCGTCAGAAGAAAGCTTTTCCAAAGTCTTGGTCTCGCTGCGCACGCTGATGTGCTCGCTGACAGCCAGCTTGGAGGCGGCGGTATTGGCAACCTCGCTCATGTAGGCGTTGATGGCGGGCAGCAGCTGCTTGCGAGCCATCTCCAGCATGGTCAGAGCCTCGATGTTGATGATCTTGGAGTAATGCTCCATCTCAACCTCGTAGCGGCTTTCCATCTCCACCTTGGTCAGCACGCCGAACTCTTCCATCAGGGCGATGTTCTTGGGCTCGACCAGTGCGGGCAGAGCAGCGGGGGTATTCTTCTTGTTGGGCAGGCCACGCTTGGCTGCTTCGGCCTCCCACTCGGCGGTGTAGCCGTTGCCGTTGAAGATGACGCGGCGATGGTCGCGGATGGTGCGCTTGACCAGAGCGATGGCAGCGCTGGTAAAGTCCTCAGCGCCCTCCAACTCGTCAGCGTAGCCCTTCAGCTCCTTGGCAACAGCGGTGTTCAGAATGGTGTCGCAGTCGCTCAGGTTCTGAGAAGAGCCGGGCATACGGAACTCGAACTTGTTGCCGGTAAAGGCGAAGGGGGAAGTACGGTTGCGGTCGGTGGTGTCCTTGCTGAACTTAGGCAGCACGTCCACGCCCAGATCCATCTTCATCTTGACGGGGCCGGCATAGGGAGAATCGGATGCGATGGCATCGATCACAGCCTCCAGCTCCTCGCCCACGAAGATGGAGATGATAGCCGGGGGTGCCTCGTTGGCGCCCAGACGGTGATCGTTGCCCGGGGTAGCCACGGAGGTGCGCAGCAGGTCGGCGTACTCGTCCACGGCCTTGATGACGGCGGCAAGGAACACCAGGAACTGCAGGTTCTCCATGGGGGTGTCGCCGGGATCCAGCAGGTTCTCCTCGGTGGTGGACAGCGACCAGTTGTTGTGCTTGCCGCTGCCGTTCACGCCTTCAAAGGGCTTCTCGTGCTGCAGGCAGACCAGACCGTACTTGGGTGCGATCTTGCGCATCATTTCCATGGTCAGCAGATTGTGGTCGATGGCCACGTTGGTGGTATCGAAGATAGGAGCAAGCTCATGCTGGCAGGGAGCGACCTCGTTGTGCTTGGTCTTGGCGGGCACGCCCAGCTTCCACAGCTCCTCGTCCAGTTCCTTCATGAACTCGGAAACCTCGGGACGGATCACGCCGAAGTAGTGCTCCTCCAGCTCCTGACCCTTTGCAGAGGGAGCACCGAACAGGGTGCGGCCGGTGAGGATCAGATCCTGACGTGCCTCGTAGTCCTCCTTCTTAACAAGGAAGTACTCCTGCTCGGGACCAACGGTGGTGGAAACGTAGTCCACATCCTTGCCGAACAGTTTCAGGATGCGGACGGCCTGACCGGACAGTGCGTTCATAGAACGCAGCAGGGGAGTCTTTTTATCCAGAGCCTCGCCGGTGTAGCTGACGAATGCGGTGGGGATGCACAGCACATCATCCTTCACAAAGGCGTAGCTGGTGGGGTCCCATGCGGTGTAGCCGCGTGCTTCGCAGGTAGCGCGCAGACCGCCGGAGGGGAAGGAGGAAGCATCGGGCTCGCCGCGTACCAGCTCCTTGCCGGAGAACTCCATGATGGCGGTGCCATCACCCACGGGGCTGACAAAGCCATCGTGCTTCTCGCTGGTGATGCCGGTCAGGGGCTGGAACCAGTGGGTGTAATGGGTGGCACCCAGTTCCATAGCCCAGCGCTTCATCACGCTGGCAACGACGTTTGCCACCTCAATATCCAGCGGAGCACCCTTGTGCAGGGTGTTCTTCAGGCTCTTGTAAGTAGCGCTGGGCAGGCGCTCCTTCATAACGTGCTCATTAAAGACCTTGCTGCCGTAGATCTCCATAACATTTGCTGCCATAAATCCTACTCCTTACTTGATCTTACTTTCTTATACGCTTCGAGCCTGCCGCAATGCAGAAGCCCAAAGCACGGATAACATTTTAACAAAAACGGCGCTGCGAGTCAGGAGGTGACCCACAGCGCCGTTGCTGTCTATGGCTAAGATTATAGTCCTTGCGGGCAAAAAAGGCAATTGACAAAACTGACGATTCTGCACAAACACGATCTCGGATTTTTGGAACAACCGCGATTGGTATGACTTTTACACCGGAAAAGCCCCGTTCAGGACAGCTTTCTCTGGCTGAAAGGTGCGCAGCGCGCGGCAATTGTTCTTATTGTAAAAGCATCAGATGACCTGAAACAGGAAAAACTTGAGGTAGTTCGTCTCCGGCACGCCCCACAGAATGGGGTGATCCGGTGCCTGCTGCTTTACCTCGATCTGCCGCAGCTGCCGGTGAGCGTCCTTGGCGGCGGCGCGCAGCATTTTGATGAACAGCTCCTCGGTGGCAAAGTGGGAGCAGCTGGCAGTAGCCAGATACCCGCCCCGGGGCAGCAGCTTCATGGCGCGGTAGTTGATCTCCTTGTAGCCGCGCATGGCATTCTCCACCGTGCGGCGCGCCTTGGTAAAGGCAGGGGGATCCAGAATGATAAAGTCGTAGGGGTGGCCCTCCTTTTCCAGCCGGGGCAGTAGCTCGAAGGTGTCCTCGCAGAGGAAGTCCATGTTGGTCAGGCCATTGCGGTCGGCGTTGCGCTTTGCCATGGCAATGGCCTCGGCGCTGATGTCGGCAGCGGTCACCCGTGCAGCCCCGCCCTTGGCAGCGTTCAAGGCAAAGCTGCCGGTGTGGGTAAAGCAGTCCAGCACGGTATGCCCGGCGGCAAGGCGTGCCACAGCCCGGCGGTTATATTTCTGGTCAAGGAAAAAGCCGGTCTTTTGCCCGTTTTCAAAGTCCACATGGTAGTACACGCCGTTTTCACAGATCTCGGTCTGGGTGGTTTCCGGGTGGCTCTCGCCGGGCAGGGTAAACCAGCCCTTATTTTGTTCCAGCCCCTCCTTGGCGCGCAGGGCTTCGTCGTTGCGCTCGTAGATGCCGTCAATGGTCTGTCCGTCTGCCCGCAGTACCTCAGCCAGCAGGGGGAAGAGCACCGGCTTCAGCTTTTCCATGCCCACGCTCAGGGTCTGGGTGACCAGAACATTGTTGAACCGGTCCACCGTCAGCCCGGGGAACTGGTCTGCCTCGCCAAAAATGAAGCGGCAGGCGGAAAGGTCGGCAGGTTCCAGCACGGTCTTGCGGTAAGCCCATGCGTACTCCACCCGGCGGCGCCAGAAAGCGGCGTCAAAGGTATCGTTGGCGTTGCGGGAGATCAGCCGCACCCGGATCTTGCTTTTCAGCGAGAGAAAGCCGGTGCCGAGATAGGCACCCTTGGGGCTGACCACGTCCACCAGCGTGCCGTTTTCCGGCTCGGTGCCGGGTGCTTCCAGAATATCGTTCTCGTACACCCAGGGGTGCCCGCCCACCAAAAGACCTTCGGCGTGCTTGTTGACTTTATATACAGGATAAGTGCGTTCGTTTTTCATAAAATGCTCCTTCAACTAAGAATGCGCAAAATCATACTTGTTCTGCTCTTTATCATAACATAAAAATATGGTAGAATAAATACAAAATTTTGCGGAAGGAAGAGAACGCTATGGAGATCGAACGCAAATGGATGGTGACCGGCTGGCCGGAGGGGCTACCCCTTGAGGAAGAATTCACCATGCGGCAGGGCTATATCAGCGTGCAGCCCACGGTGCGCATCCGGGAGGAGGCGCTGACCGGCGGCAGCACCGACTATATCCTCTGCTTCAAGTCCGCAGGGGGCTTGGCGCGGGAGGAGATCGAGCGCAGCATCGACAAGGATCTGTTTGTGCAGTTGGAAGAAAAGATCATCGGCAAGCCCCTGATCAAAAAGGTGCGCCGGAGCTACCGCCTGCCGGACGGCGCGGTGCTGGAGGTGAACCATGTGGACGAGGGCTTGCCCACAGCGTTCTGGTACGCCGAGGTGGAGTACCCCACGGTGGAAGCTGCGCTCCGCTGGCAGCCGGAAGCCTGCGGCCTTGCGACGTACCTCAACGATGAAGTAACGAACCAGCCCGGCCAGAGCATGGGCGCATACTGGGCACAAACCAGAGGGTAACGCCAACAATTCTGTGAAAGGAATGACTGTTTACGAAAAAGATCAAGCTGAAACTGGAGCTCCAGTATAACTCGCCGGTGATCCTTACCTTTTTTCTGCTGTCCATGCTGGTACTGCTGGCAGACGGCTGGACGAACGGCTGGAGCACCATGAACCTGTTCTGCGTGTACCGCTCCTCTTGGCGGGACCCGCTGGGCTACATCCGGCTGTTCGGTCATGTGCTGGGCCATGCAAACTGGGAGCATTTTCTCAATAATATGCTGCTGCTGTTGGTGGTGGGCCCGCCCATGGAGGAAAAATACGGCAGCATCCCGCTGCTCAAGGGCATTTTGTTTACCGCGCTGGTCACCGGCGTGCTGCAATGCATCCTGTTTCCCCACACGGGGCTGCTGGGTGCGTCCGGTATCGTGTTCATGCTCATCATGCTGTCCTCGCTGGCGGGCTTTTCCGGCGGCATTCCGGTCACCATGCTGCTGGTGGCGGCGCTGTACTTCGGCCAGCAGGTGTATGATATCATCTTTGTGCACGATAACGTGGCAAACTTTATGCACATCGTGGGCGGCTTGTGCGGTACCGCCTTCGGTTATTACTGCGCCCTCCACCGCCGCCCGGCGCGCAGCCGCAGATAAAAGAGAAGCATTATGGATAAAAACGGGATACCGGAACGTCTGCGGACGCTCCGGTATCCCGTTTTTACAAGAAAGAAAATAATGAGTGCGGCAAACTGGAACTTGTCGGGGCAAAGCCCCTCCATCTTGCTACGCAAGACCATTCTGTCGCTTAAAGTCCCCACTGGGGACTTCATTGCTGCGCTGCGCTTCGCAAACGCGAACTTGTCGGGGCAAAGCCCCTCCATCTTGCTACGCAAGACCGTTCTGTCGCTTAAAAGCCCCACTGGGGCTTTCATTGTTCTGCTTCGCTCCACAAACGCGAATTTTCAAATTAGTCTTTGCAAATAACCTTTGAACCTTCACCATCAATTACAATTCCCTGACGGTTGTTAATTGGGCATAGATTCAAATCCGAAAACTCAGTCATTATTTTCTCGGTAACTTTCTTAAATGGTGCTGTAAGATAATGCGGAAGAACATAGAAATCAATCAAATCAAGCCCTGCATCATCTTCTTGTGAGTAGTCCTCCGGCTTTTCATCCATTTGCTCGATATATTGGATGCTTGGAGCGCATATAATTGCGCCTGCCGACTCGCCGATCATCAATTTTCCATTTGCCAATTCCTTTTTCAGCAGCCCATCAGTTCCCGTTTTACGGAGCTGGTCCATAAGAAAGAAAGAATTTCCGCCGGTAAAATATATCACATCTGCTTCTTCAAAAACAGACTGTATCGTTGAATAAGCCTCCGTTGAAATATCAATTTCAGTTACGATTGCTCCCAACTTTTTGAATAATTTTCGAGCCGAGCCGACATAACCGGTGTAGCCTTCACGCAGTGAAGCTGTTGGAATAAATGCGACTTTCTTATTTTCAATTTCTTCCTTTATCAGACTTCCTACACTTGAAAAGTGCGAACATAAAAATAGTTTCATCAATATTCTCCTTTATAAATTCCGATTTGTTGAACTAAGCCGAGTATACCATACCAGCCAATGAAAGAATACCCCTCCAGGGAAAATTGCATGAAAAAAGCGTTTGAAGTGCGCCGCAGAGCACTTTGAACGCGAACAATAATATTATTATTTCCATCCCCGGTCGGTGGGGTCCAGCATCCCGGCGGCGGAATACACCAGCGCGTTGCAGATGGCAGCGGCAACGTTGCTGCCGCCCTTGCGCCCCTTTGCGTGAAGAAATAAGGCGGGAAAAACCGCAGTTTTTCCCGCCTTATAAAATAAAACCTCTAACACCTCTAAAATAGCCAGAGCGCAAGCGGAGGCTATTCTAAATCGGTCTATTTCCACCCTCGGTCGGTGGGGTCCAGCATCCCGGCGGCAGAGTATACCAGCGCATTGCAGATGGCAGCGGCAACATTGCTGCCGCCCTTGCGCCCCATGGCAACAATGGCGGGCACGCCGTGGGCGGTGCACACCTCAAACAGCCGCTCCTTGCTCTCCACAACGTTCACAAAGCCCACCGGCACCCCGATGACCAGCGCAGGGCGCAGCCCGGCGGTTTCAATCAGGTCGGCAATGGTCAATAAGGCCGTGGGTGCGTTGCCCACCGCAAGGATGGCACCGGGGTGCTCGGCGGCGGCTCTTTGCATGGACGCCACCGCCCGAGTGGTGCCGTTTTCCTTTGCCAGTGCGGCCACCTCCGGGTCGGCCATGTAGCACAGTGCCGTGCCGCCCAGCCGCGCAAGGCCCGGCTTTGTAATGCCGGAAAGCGCCATGTTGGTATCGGTAACGATGGGTGCAGCGGCTTGCAATGCCGCCACGCCCGCCGCTACTGCGCCGGGGGTAAAGCGCAGATTGCGGGCGTAGTCGAAATCTGCGGTGGTGTGGATGACCCGCTTGACCACGGCGGCAGTCTCCGGCGGCGGGGTCAGACCCAGTGCGTCCAGCTCTGCGGTGATGATAGAAAGGCTCGTCCGCTCGATATCGGCGGGCAGATGGTGCTGTGGGGTCATACGGTGTTCCTCCCTTCCAGTCCCATAGCGGCGTACAGGGCGTTCATGTCCAGCGCCCGGCGTACGCCGTCGGCCAGCAGGTCAAACTGCTGCTGCCGGTACTCCTGCATGGAGAGCAGCGGCGCATCGGCAGGGGAGATGCCCTTGCGGCTGCACAGCAGCTGCACCAGCTTTTCGGTCAGCTCCCCGGTATCAAACAGGCCGTGCAGATAAGTGCCCGCCACATTGCCCTGCACGCAGCCCTCGGCGCTGCCGTCTGCAAGGCGGCAGAAGGGCACGCCCTGCACGGCGGTGCGCCCGGTATGGATCTGGTAGCCGGTCAGCGCTGCCCCCGCCAGCTGCGGCGCGGTGACGGTGGCAGTATCCTGTGTGCGGTGCTTTGCGTCCGTAAACACAGTCTGGATGGGCAGCAGCCCCAGCCCGCGCACGGTCTGGCTGCGTCCGCTCTCGGTGCCCTCGGGGTCGGCAAGAGTATCGCCCAGCATCTGGTAGCCGCCGCATACGCCCAGCACCGGCGTGCCGGCAGCTGCCAGCTTTTGCACGGCACTTTCCAGCCCGCACTGACGCAGCCAGAGCAGGTCATCGATGGTGTTTTTTGTGCCCGGCAGAATGACCACGTCCGGCGCGCCCAGCTGCCGGGGGCTTTGCACATACCGCACGCTCAGCAGCGGGTGCTGCTCCAGCGGCATAAAATCCGTAAAATTGGAGATGTGCGGCAGCCGCAGAATGGCAGCATCCAGCGGTTTGACGGCGGTGCTGCTTTCCAGCCGGGAGGAGAGGGAGTCCTCGTCCTCGATATCCACCCGCAGGTAGGGCACAACGCCCAGCACCGGCAGATGGGTCTTTTCTTCCAGCATGGTAAGGCCGGGCTTCAGGATGGCAGCATCGCCCCGGAACTTGTTGATGACCAGCCCCTTGATGCGTGCCCGCTCGGCGGGTTCCAGCAGCTCCACCGTGCCGTATAGCTGCGCAAACACGCCGCCCCGGTCGATATCTCCCGCCAGCAGCACCGGTGCATCCACCAGCTTTGCCAGCCCCATGTTGACGATATCGTCCGTCTTTAAGTTGATCTCCGCCGGGCTGCCTGCGCCCTCAATAACGATGATATCCACCTCTTCCGCCAGACTGTTGTATGCAGCTAAAATGTCCGGGATCAGGCTCTTTTTCAGCTTGAAGTAGGCGGCTGCGGGCATCTGTCCGCGCACCTCGCCGTTCACGATGACCTGGCTGCCCACATCGCTGCTGGGTTTGAGCAGAATGGGGTTCATGCGCACATCCGGTTCCATGCCGGCAGCCTGCGCCTGCACCACCTGTGCCCGGCCCATTTCCAGACCGTCCCGGGTGACAAAGCTGTTCAGCGCCATGTTCTGGCTTTTAAAGGGTGCTACCCGGTAGCCGTCCTGTGCAAAAATACGGCACAGCGCGGTGCACAGCAGGCTTTTGCCCGCACCGCTCATCGTGCCCTGTACCATAATGCATTTTGCCCGGCTCATGCAAGCACCTCCTGTAAGGCTTTTAACAGCTGCTGGTTTTCCGGCGCGGTGCGCACGGCAGTGCGGTACCAGCTGCCGTCTAACCCGGGGTAATTGCCGCAGCCGCGCAGCACGATGCCGCGCTGCCGCAGGCTGTCGCCCAGTGTTTCCGATGCCTGAAACAGCAGATAATTCGCGCTGCCATCCAGCACCCGCAGCCCTAATGCCCGCAGCCCGTCCCGCAAAACAGGGCGCTGCTGCGCGATAAGCGTCTGCACCCGTGCCACATAGGCAGTCTCATCCAGTGCCGCCAGCCCTGCCGCCTGTGCAAGGCTGGAGACTGCCCACGGCTGCCCGGCGGCTTGCATTTTATCCAGCAGAGCGGTGTTGCTGCACAGGCAGTAGCCCAGCCGCACCCCAGCCATGCCGTACAACTTTGTAAAGGCTTTCAGGATGATAAGGTTCGGGCTTGCCAGCAGCTTTTTGGCAGACAGTGCTTCGCTTTCCGGCAAAAAGTCCAGAAAGCACTCATCCACCACCAGCAGCGCACCGCAAGCCTCGCACCGGTGCAGCAGGGCTTCCACCAGCGGCAGCGGCGTCAGCTGCCCGGTGGGGTTATTGGGCTGGCAGAGGAAAACCATGTCGGTGTCCTCGTCCACAGCGGAAATGAACGCTTCCGTCACTGCAAAATCTTCGCTCTCCTGCAGAAAGTGCCGTCGGACGGTGCAGCCAGCCGTTTCCAGCGCGGCAGCATATTCCGCAAAGGTAGGGGCGGGCAGCAGCGCGGTGCGGGGCTTTGCCGCCCACACCAGTCGGAAGATCAGGTCTGCCGCGCCGTTGCCGCAAAGGATCTGCTCTGCGGGCACCTTCTCGTGCACTGCCAGCTTTGCCCGCAGGGCGCGGCAGAGGGGGTCAGGGTAGCGGTCGGCGGTGGTAAGCGCAGCAGTGATGGCCTTTGCCACCCCTTCCGGCAGTCCCAGCGGGCTAACATTGGCCGAAAAGTCCAACGCGTCCTGTCCGTACTGCGCCCGGTAACCGGCCCAGTCGCCGCCATGTACAAGCTGCATCATAAAACACCTCGTATCACCAGCCCAAGCGCCAGCGCCAGCAGGCTTTCGGCGTACATCATGCGGTCCGCGCGGCGGATATCCTCCGGCTCGATGGGACGCACGGCATCGCCGATGGTGGGCTTGGGATAGTATTCACCAAAATAATAGGCGGGCCCGGCCAGCTGCACGTTCAGTGCACCGGCGCAGGCGCTCTCGGTCTGGGCGCTGTTGGGGCTGGCATGGTTGCGCCTGTCCCGCCGCCAGATGCGCCACGCGCTGCGGGCATCGTTGCCGGTCAGGGCAGCAGCGGCTACCCACAGCAGGGCGGCAATGCGGCTGGGTAAAAAGTTCGCAATATCATCTAGCTTTGCCGCCGCACGGCCGAAATAAAGATACTGCGTGTTTTTATAGCCAACCATGCTGTCCATGGTGTTGATAGCTTTATAAGTCAGCGCCAGTGGAGCGCCGCCCAGCAGCATATACAGCAGCGGCGCGATCACGCCGTCGCTGGCGTTTTCGGCAACCGTTTCCACAGCGGCCTTGGTCACGCCTTCGGCGGTCAGTGCCTGCGTATCCCGTCCCACGATGCGGCTCACGGCAGTGCGGGCGGCAGGCAGGTCGGGCTTTGTCAGCTCCCGGTAAACATTCATACTTTCCTGCACAAGTCCCTTTGCCGCAAGCGCCTGCCCGCACCAGAACATCTGCACCGCCAGCCCCAGCAGTGGGTGCAGGGCGGCGGCTCCCATGCAGACAAGGCTTGTGAGCGCAAGGGTACCCACCGGCAGACAAAAAGCTAGAATGCGCCCGCCCCAAAGCTCACCTTCCGGCGTTTTGGGCAGACGGGCGCGCAGCCCTTTTTCCAGCACAGAGATGGCCTTGCCCATGTACACTACCGGGTGCGGCAGCCACGCAGGGTCGCCGAAAATCGCGTCCAGCACAAAGCCACCCAGTACCGCGTAGCCGATCATTCCCGCGCCTCCTTCGTGTACTGCACGGTCTTTACCAGATGCAGCACCCGCTTTGTCGCCCAATCCTTGGCATCCAGCACAAAGCCGCCGGCGTTGGGGGCGCACCATTCATAATAATCCTTGTGGGGCAGGGCATAGCGCTCCATGGCAGCCATCTGGGTGCCGCCGTGGGCTAAGATGACCAGCATCTCCTCGCCGTCCGCAAGGCTTTTATCCACCAGTGCGGAAAATGCCGCGCAGATACGCTCACAAAAAGCGGCTTTGGTCTCGCCGTCCGGGCAGGGGCTTTCACAGTTGGCGGCTACCCATGCAAGGTAGTCCGGGTCGTGCTCCATTTCAATATAATTTCTCCCCTCAAAGCTGCCAAAGCACATCTCCTTCAGCCCGTCTATTTCTACAAGCTTTGCCCCCGGGAACAGCACCTCAGCGGTCTGCCGGGTGCGGCAAAGGGGAGTGATGTACACGGTCTTGGGGGAAATGTCCGCCCGGCACAGCATAGCGCGCCCGGCGGCAGAAAGGGGGATATCCCGCTGCCCCTGATAGCGCTTTTCGGCGTTGTATTCGGTCAGGCCGTGTCGTAATAAATAGATCAGCATTCCGGCAATTCTCCTTTCAAAACGGTGGGGATGCCGCAGAACATCTGCACCACACACTTGGCGCGTGCCGCCAGCATACAGGCCAGCCGCCCGGCGTTTTCCCGCGCGGCACGCTCGGCCGGGTCTATGGGCACCACACCGCCGCCCACCTCGGTGGACAGCACGATATCATAAGCGGATAATTTGTCCGCAAGTTTTTCAAGTTCAGCGTTGTCTTTGCACCCGGCGGCAAGTTGCTGCGCATCCGCGATGCAGCGGCCGGGCAGGGTGCGGGCAAAGGTGCGCTTGCCGCTGTACAGCGGCCCGGTGATCAAGATCATAACAGCCCTCCCCATTGGCAGGCGCACAGCGCCGCCAGCATCCACAGCTCAGTCTTTTGCAAAAACCACCCGGCTAAATCGCCGGTAATGCCGCCCAGCTGCTGTACGGCTACATGGTGATACCACAAAAACAGCAAAATTGCAACAGCGGCCAGTGCCCCGCCGCCTAAAGCCAGCAGTGCAGCGCAAAGCAGAACTGCCAGCACTGCCAGTACATTGCGCACAGCGGTGCGGTCGGCAGCAGAGGCAAAGGTGTGGGCTAGGCCGGTGTTTTTGGCCATGGGAAAGGCTGCCACCGCAAGGCCGGAAAGTGCCCGCTCCAGCACCAGCGCCAGCGTCCACAGCGCGCCCACCCGGGGGGTGAACTGCACGCAGGCGGCAAGGCAGAGATAAGCCGCAAAATAGCTGCACAGCCGGATGACCGCAAAGGCACCGCAGTGCGGGTCTTTTAAAATTTCCAGCTTCTTTTCCCGGTCGCCGTAGCTGGCAAGGGCGTCGCAGGTGTCGGCATAGCCGTCCAGATGGATGCCGCCGGTCACCCATACCGGAACAAGGCAGAACCCAGCAGCCCGCGCCGGGGCAGGCAGGGGCAGCACCCCGCACACGCACCACAACGCCCCGCATAAAAGCCCCACCAGCGGGAAGGCGCACAGCGCGTACCGCATATTTTTTTCGTTCCACCCAAACTGCGGCACCGGCACCGCCGAAAACATGGCAAAGGCCACCGCAATGGTCTGCAAAACGATCATTTTTCCACTCCTTTATAATACACAGGAATGCCACACACCACCCGCACCACGGCGTCTGCCCGGGCGGCAAGGGCGTTGTTCACCCGCGCCAGCGCCAGCAAATAGCGGTCGGTATCCCCGGCATAGTCTGCGCCGCCGCTGAATACCTCGTTGGAGACAACAATAAGGTTTTCGCACTGCGCGGCAAGGGCATCCAGCCCCTGCAAAATGTGCGCGGCAGCGGCATCGCCCGCCCCGGTGGGGTCGTACAGCTCGTTGGCGGTCAGGTTGCCCAAGTCCTCCAGCAGTGCCGCACCCCTGCGGGGGAGATGCACCGTCTCTAAATGCAGCGGGCATTCGATGGTCTCAAACTGCTTTGCGGCGCGCATTCTGCGGTGCTTTTCCACCCGAGCGGCGCACTCGGCATCCCACACCTGCATGGTGGCCAGATAGTAGCGCGGCAAAGTACTGCGCAGCACAAGGGATTCGGCGTATTCGCTTTTGCCGCTGGCAGCGCCGCCCAGTACCAGTGTCAGCATTGGGGCGTATACGGCGCAATGCCGCCCTCCGCAAAGGAATAGCACCCCTCGTACACCGCCAGCGCCATGTCCCACAGCGGGATGCTGGCCACTGCGCCGGTACCCTCGCCCAGATGCAGCCCGGCGGTAAGCAGGGGCGTTTTGCCCAGCGCTTCCAGTACCAGCCGAGCGGCAGGCTCTGTGGAGCAGTGGCTGGCAAACACTGCCTTTGCCGCTGCCGGGCACAGCCGCACGGCGCACAGCGCCGCCACCCCGCTGATGAAACCATCCATCAGCACGGGCACACCCGCCAGTGCCCCGCCCAGAAACATCCCGCACAGCCCGGCGATATCAAAGCCGCCCAGCTTGCTCAGTACGTCCAAGGCGTCATCAGGGTCGGGACTGTTGCAGGCAATGCCCCGCCGGATGGCATCCACCTTGCGGGTAAGCCCTGTATCGGAAAGCCCCGCGCCCCGCCCGGTCATGGTCTGCACCGGCTGTGCCAGCAGCACGGCAGCCACGGCGCTGGAGGTGGTAGTGTTGCCAATGCCCATCTCGCCGGTAGCCACCAGCCCGTAACCCTCGGCGGCAAGCTGCCGGGTCAGGGTGATGCCTCGGCCAATGGCCTCCACCGCCTCGGCGCGTGTCATGGCGGGGCCTTTGGTAAAGTCCGCAGTCCCGGCGGCAATGCGGCAGTCCCGCACGCCGGGCACCGGCGCACCGGCGATGCCCATATCTACCGGCAGCACATCGCAGTGCGCCGCCTGCGCCATCCGGCAGACGCTGGTGCACCGCGCGGCAAGGTTTTCGGCTACGGCGCGGGTCACGCTCTGGTCGGTCTGGCTTACGCCCTGCGCCACCACGCCATTGTCCGCGCAGAGCACCGCCACCGCCCGACGGGAAAAATCAAACTGCGCCGTGCCGGTCAGCGCGGCGGCATCCTCCAGCAGGGTCTCCAGCGCACCCAGCCCGCCCAAGGGCTTGGCAAGGCTTGCCCAGTGGGCATGGGCGGCGGCGCGGGCGGCTTCGTCCGGCGGGGTGATGGCAGCAAGCAGCTGCATCAGTTCAGCTTCGGTCATTTTCGTCATCCTTTGTGTTTCAAAAAGTGCTGCGCCGCCTGCACAAAGCGGCGGGGCAGGGCAGTGCCCACCCAGTAAAGATGCGGGAAACCGGCGTACAACTGCGCGTTGGAAAAGCCGCATTTCCACTGCCTTTTTTCGGTTTTGCGCACAGAAAAGTCTGTGCCATTCTCGGAGGAATCCCAGTGGTGGAATTCATGGATGGGCAGCGTTTCTCCGGCGCGGAAAAGCATACTGTCGGCCTTTGCCGTCATAGCGGCATAGCCAAAGCGCACCAGCCGCCCGGCGTTGCGCCCGCTGCCCGGCAGCACACCCGCCATGGGATAAACCTTGCCGTCCGTGCCCTCCAGCGTCTGCCCTAAGTACAGAAAGCCGCCGCACTCGGCAGCGGTGGGCAGACCCTCTTGCACAGCGTCCCGGATGGCAGCACGCAGGGCGCAGTTCTCGCTCAGCTGCCGGGCGTACAGCTCCGGGTAGCCCCCGGGCAGGTACAGCCCGCCGATATTTTCCGGCAGGGCTGCGTCCCGCAGCGGACTGAAAAACACAAGTTCCGCACCCGCGTCCCGCAAGGCGTCCAGCGTTTCGGCGTAGGCAAAGCAGAAGGCTTCGTCCCGCGCCACGGCAATGCGGACGGCTGGTGCGCACGGTGCGGCAAGCTGCGGCGCAGCTTGGGCAGGGCGGTCGGTCAGCGCCGCCAGCTGTGCCCAGTCCAGTACAAGAGCATCGGCCAGTTGACCCAGCTTTTGCTGTAAGTCAACGATCTCCCCGGCGGTTTTCAGCCCGAGGTGACGGCTCTCAATGGTACATCCCGGCAGATGGGGCAGATACCCCACCACCGGCAGCCCGGTCTCAGCTTCCAGCATCGGGCACAGCGTTTTGTACAAAGCTTCGGAGCAATCATTGAGCAGAATGCCCACGATATGGCTGGGCGTGCGGAACTGCAAAAGCCCCCGCAGTTCTGCGGCAAGGGTAATGCTTGCCCCTTTGGGCTGCACTACCAGCAGCACCGGCAGAGCAAGCGTGTCGGCCAGTTCCCATGCACTTGCGCGTGTGGTCAGCCCCTGCCCATCGTAAAAGCCCATGGCACCCTCGCATACGGCAGCGCCGTGCCCGGCGGCATAGCGGGCGTAAAGTGTGCGCACCGTATCCGGGGCAGAGAGGTAGAGGTCTAAGTTGTGGCTTTCTACCCCTAGCGCGCTGCGGTGGAACATGGGGTCGATGTAATCCGGCCCGCACTTGAAGGCGCAGGGTTCAGCCCCGCGCCGCTGCAAGGCGGTAAGCACAGCACAGGTAACGGTGGTCTTGCCGCTGCCGGAGCGCGGCGCGGCAATGAGAAACTGCATCATGTCCGTGCCCCCGTAATGAGAAACACTGGGTTATTGGCCATCAGCAGGTGCAGACTACCCGCCGCTTTTGTGCGGCTGACCGCAATCTGGGTCACCTCGGCAGAAATCCCGTGGGCGGTCAGGGCAGCCACGGCGGCGCTGAGCGTTTCCAGCGCAATGGCGGCGATGCACAGCCGCGCGTCTGGATTTTTGTGCAGCACAACGTCTATAACGGCGTCCATATTGCCCTTTGTGCCGCCGATAAATACAGCATCCGGTGCGGGCAGCGCGTCCAAAGCTTCAGGTGCTTTGCCCTCGATCAGGGTCAGATTATAGGCTGCGAATTTCTCCCGGTTTTTCTGGATGAGCGCACAGGCTTCCGGGTCACATTCCACGGCATATACCTGCCCGGCAGAGGCGGCAAGCGCCAGCTCCACGCTCACGCTGCCGGTGCCCGCGCCCACGTCCCATAGGGTATCCGTGGGGGCGACTGCCAGCTTTGCCAGCGCGGCGGCGCGCACCTCCTGCTTTGTCATAGGCACAGCGCCCCGGATAAAAGCATCGTCCGGCAAACCGGGGGTGCGGCGGGGCGGCAAGGCTTCCCGCTCGATGAGTAGCACGCTCAGCGGTGCGAAGCTTTGCGCTGCCAGCTCCCGGGCAAGGCCAAAATGGATGGCTTCTGTCGGTGTACCGAGGTTTTCGCCCACAAGGGCGTGGGCAGCGCCCAGCCCGGCGGCGGTCAGCTTCGCGCAAAGGGTGGCAGGGGTGTCCCCGCCACCGGTGAGGAAAAATACCTGTGGATGCGCCAAAACTTCGGTCACAGGGTCGCAGGCGCGGCCATGCGCCGACACCAGTTTCCAGTCCTGCCAAGGGCGTCCCACAGCGGCGGCTAAAAGCTGCACACTGGAAAGCCCGGGCAGCACCCGGACAGAGTATCCCATAGCCCGCAGCAGGGGTAACAGCTTTGCCGCACCGGAGTAAAACCCGGTGTCGCCGCTGTACAAAACAGCGGTGTCGGTATCTGGCTGCGCGGCAAGACAGGCAAGGATTTCCTCCGGCTTATACACGGCTTTGCAGTTGTCAGTGCACCCCGCCGGTAAATGCTCCAACAGGCGCTTTGCTCCAAGAATCAGCCCTGCGCCTTGCAGCGCAGCCAGCCCCTGTGCGGTCAGGTTTTCCGGGCAGCCGGAGCCCATTCCGATCAGAGAGATCATACCAGAACCTCCTTGCAGCGTGCCAGAATTTGTGCGGCAGTTTGTCCGTTTTCAGCCGGGCGGCGCACCACAATCAGCTGTGCACCGGTGTCCTGCGCGGCCTGTGCTTTTTCGGCAAAGCCGCCCACAGCACCGCCGTCCTTGGTGACCAGATACCGAATGGAAAATTGCTTCATCAGGGCGCAGTTCAGCGCATAGCTGAATGGCCCCTGCATGGCAATGATGTTCCGGTGCGGGATACAGGCATCCTCGCAGGCGGCAATGCCCTCCCGCGTGGGCAGCACCCGGGGGAACAGCCGCTCCGGGCTGAGCGGCGCAAAGGCGGCAAGCTCCTTTGCACCGGTGGTCAGCAGCACATTGCCACTGCATCCGGCCAGAAACGCGGCGGCGTGGGCAGCGGTGGCAAACACCATGCTCCCGGCAGGCAGCGGGCTTTCTGCCCGCAGCAGCCGGTGGTATTCCACTCTGGCTGCTGCACACGCTGCCCGGATGTTTTTGGTGGCGTCCACCGCGTAGGGGTGGGTGGCGTCCACACACAAGGCAGCGCCCTGCAAAAGGGCGGTCATTTCTTCGGTGGTCAGCCGCCCGCAGTGCACGGAGATGCCCTCCGCTTCGCCCTGCTCCTCCGCACCCAGCGGGGTGGCTACGCTGACCAGCACCTCTGCGCCCAGCGCAGCCAGCTGCCGGGAGAACACCCGTCCCTCGGTCGTGCCGCTGAAAACCACTGCCTTCATCTGCGGTACCCCCGCGGGGTGACCATTCTGCCGCCCAGCTGCTTTGTGGCGGCGTTGCCGATGTACACGGTGGTAAACATATCTACCGCAGTGCGTTCCAGCTGCGCAAGGGTCAGGATGCGGGCGGTCTGCCCCTCCCGGCCGATGTTGCGCACGATGCCGCAGACAGTATCGGCGCTTTTGCCGTTTTCCAGCAGAATGTGCACCGCCTTTGCCAGATAGTCCGGCCTGCCCTTGGAGGATGGATTGTACAGCGCAACGCAGAAATCCCCCATAGCGGCACAGGCCAGCCGCTTTTCGATGACCTCCCACGGGGTCAGCCGGTCGGAAAGGGAAATGACGCAGAAATCGTGCGCCAGCGGCGCACCCAGCACCGCCCCGCCGCTGAGGGCAGCGGTCAGTCCGGGTACGACTTCCACGGCAACGTCCGGGTAGTCCGGGGCCAACTCCAGCAGGGGACTTGCCATGCCGTACACCCCGGCATCGCCGGAGCAGACCAGCGCCACCCGCTTGCCGGTGCGTGCTTTTTCCAGTGCCCAGCGGCAGCGGTCAATTTCCTGCGTCATGCCGGTGGCATAGTATTCCTCGCAGGGGAATTCATCGCGGATGAGGTCAAGATAGACCTTGTACCCGCAGATGGCGTCAACGCTTTCCAGCGTGTTCGCAGCCTGCTGGGTCATATAAAAAGGCTCGCCGGGGCCAAGCCCCACGACATAAACTACCTTCTCAGGACGGTCGATGTCAATTTCCATCACGTCAATCATTCTGCCACCTCCAGTCCGGGGCAAAGGGCCTGCATGCCAGCGCAAAGGTCACGCCGTTGCAGGCAAATTTCGGGTAAAATAAGCTGCCGTCTGCGTCCAGTACCGCCGCCCGCTCACATACGTTATCCACTCCGGTCACGCTCTGTACAAAAGGGGAGGGGGTGAACTGCCCGGGCGTGCTGCGCAGCTGCGCGGCAGAATAAAACTGCACCGGCCAGCCGTGCGCCTGACAAAAGGCCAGCAAGCCCGGTTCGTTCTTCTTCAGGTCGATGCTTGCAGCGGCGGTAACTGCCTGCGCAGCAAGACCATGCCGGGCGCAGAAGGCGGCAAAAGCAGCTTCCAGCGTGTCGGCGCTTGTGCCCCGCTTGCAGCCGATGCCCAGCACCCCGATGCGCGGCACAAGATGCAGCGCCTGCCCGGTGGGGCAGAGGGTGAGTGCAAGGTCGGTCTTTTTTGGGACTTCTGCCGGGAATAACCCGGCGGGCGCAGTGCCCGTTACCGGGATATCAGTCCAGTAATATACCGGCTGTCCGGCCAGTAATTTTCCGCTGACCAGCTTGATGCGCTCCGGTTCCAGCACCATGCAGTTTTGGTGCTTTGCCCACTCGTCCACCGCAAAAATGCCGTGGGCATCGGTGGCGGTGGTGATTACTGGCACGGCCCCGCATACAGCGGCAATGGCCCGCGCCAGATCGTTTGCACCGCCCAGATGCCCAGACAAAATGGGCACGGCAAAGCGCCCGCATTCGTCCACTACTACCACAGCCGGGTCGGTGGTCTTGCTCTTGCAGTGGGGCGCGATAGCCCGCACCGCAATGCCCGCAGCCCCTACAAATATCAGCGCATCTGACTGCACAAACTGTGCGCTTGTCCATTCTGCAAGGGAAGCACCATTCTGCCCGCACCGGGCAACGCTGCCGGGCAGGCTGACGGCAAGGCGTTTTGCCAGCGCAAGGCCGGTCTCCGTAAAGGCAAGATAGGCGCGGGTCATACCGGGTCTCCCTTGCGGAACTCGGTGGTAAAGGCGGGGTCATACAGCTTGCTGCGCTCGTACTGCGTGCCGAGAAAATCTCCCACCACGATAAGCGCCGTCTTGGTAATGCCCGCTGCGCGGGTGCTCTCAGCTAAAGAACTGACCGTGCACCGTACGATTTTCTCTTCCGGCCAGCTGGCCTTGTACACCACGGCGGCGGGGGTGTCCGGTGTGTACGCACCCTGCAAAAGCGCTGCCTGCACCTTATCGATCAGTCCGATGGACAGGAAAATCACCATGGTCGCGCCGTGTGCGGCAAGGCTTGCCAGCCTTTCCCGCTCCGGTACCGGGGTGCGTCCCTCCATGCGGGTGATGATGACCGTCTGGCTGACCGTTGGCAGGGTGTACTCGGCGTTCAGCGCGGCGGCAGCGCCGCAAAAACTGGAAACACCGGGGGTATCATCGTAACGAATGCCGTCTGCGTCCAGTGCATCCATCTGCTCCCGGATGGCACCGTACAGGCAGGGGTCGCCGGTGTGCAGACGCACGGTGGTTTTGCCGGCGGCTTCCATCCGGCGCATCACGTCCAGCACCTGCTCCAGCGTCATCTCGGCGCTGTTGTAGATGGCACAGCCCGGCTTTGCCAGCCCCAGCAGCGCCGGATTGACCAGACTGCCCGCATAAATAATGCAGTCTGCGGCCTGTAAAAATGCTGCACCGCGCTGGGTGATCAGATCCGGTGCGCCGGGGCCGGCACCCACAAAATGTACCATGTGCATTACTCCTTCCATTCGTCTAACAGGCGGGCGGCAGTTTCGGTTTGTCCCAGCGGGCCGTGCTGGTTTGAAAACAGCACCGCGCCCACCCGGAACGCCCCGCCCGCGCGGCGGTCAAGATGCAGCTGGATTGCGGCAAGCAGGCTTTGCAGCACCGGCTCCCGCAGCCCGGCAGCATCCAGAATCTCCAGACAGGCGTCCGTAGTGGCCGCGTTATACAGCGCGGTGCAAACCTCCCGGTCAGCACCGCACAGGGCGGCGTGGGTGCAGAATAGCTCCGTGCGGCAGTCTGCCGTGTGGGAGTGGGTGTTCATAATGCCGCCCGCCAGCTTGCACAGCTTGCCGACGTGCCCCACCAGCAGCACCTGCTCAAAGTGTGCCGCTGCTGCCATATCCAGCGTATCTCCAATAAAATTTGAGGTCTTGACCACCGGGATATCAGCAAACTGCGGATACGCTTCGTGCAGATAATCCAGCCCGTAGTTGCCCGGGGCAAGGATGAGCCGGTGGTCTTTTGTCCGCAGCGCCGCCTGATTCATCTCCAGCTGGATGGTGTCCAGAATGGCTTGTTGGCTCATGGGTTCCACAATGCCGCTGGTGCCCAGCACCGACAGCCCGCCCTCTACCCCGATATGGGGGTTGAAGGTGCGCCGGGCCACCTCCTCGCCGCCGGGGATGGAGATAGCCACGGCAAAACCGCCGGGATAACAGGCGGCTTCTGCCTCCCGGCGCAGCGCCTCGGTGATCATCTGCCGGGGCACATGGTTGATGGCGGCTTGCCCGACCGGTTGATCCAACCCGGGCTTTGTCACCCGGCCAACCCCTGCACCGCCGGTAATGCGCACCTCCGGCGTGCCGGGCAGCAGTGTCACCGTGGCGGTCACCGGCAGACCGGTGGTCACGTCCACATCGTCGCCGCCGTCCTTTTCGATGGCGCATTCCGCGCCATCGGCAGCGGTGCGGCAGAACAGGGGAGCCACCTCCACCACAATGCCCTTGGGCGTGCGCAGGGCGACCGTTTCCGGCGCAGTGCCAGTCAGCAGCAGACGAGCGGCCCCGGCTGCTGCCAACGCCGCGCAGGTGCCGGTGGTGTAGCCGCAGCGCAGCAGCTTTTGCCCGCTGCGCACATAATGCTCAAATTGGGGCTTTTCCGGCTTTGGTGGGCCAAAAACAGCGCTGTACTGTTCCTCGGTCAGGGCGTAGAGTGCCTTGATGTTTTCCCGGGCAAAGGCCTGCGCCGGGGGCATGGAGGCAGAGACGCCGTGCGGCGAAACGCAGACCACTGCGTCCGCGATCTTCTGCGCCATGTCCAACTCGTGCAGGGTCACGATGACCGCAAGCTGCTGCTCATGTGCCAGTTTTTGCAGGATGGTCAGCAGTTCGATCTTGCCCTTGATGTCCAAGAAGGATGTGGGCTCATCCAGCAAAAGCACCTGCGGCTGCTGACAGACTGCCCGCGCCAGCAGAATGCGCTGCCGCTGTCCGTCACTGACGCAGTTGAAGTCGCGGTCGGCCAGATGCGCCGCGCCCACCAGCTCCAGCGCGCTCTGTACCTGTTTTTTGTCCTCGGCAGAAAGGATGCCCAGCCGCCCGGTATAGGGAATGCGCCCCGCCGCCGCAAACTCAAAGCAAGTAGTCAGCTCGGTGCGGCGGGTGTGGGGCAGCATCAGTGCCAGTTTTTGCGCCCGTGCGTTGCCGGGGATGCGGGCAAGCTCCTGCCCGTCCAGCAGCACCGCGCCGCCCAAAGGGGCCAGCTGCCCCGCCAACGTTTTGAGTAAGGTGGATTTGCCCGCGCCGTTCGGGCCGATGAGCGCCAGCACCTGCCCTTTTGCAGCGCCCAGCGCGATATCCCGCGCAAGGGCAGCTTTGCCGTAGCCGATGGCAAGGGCATTGGTTTCAACGGAGTTTTTCATCGCACACCCTCCCGGTTGCGGCGCAGCAGCAGCCCAATGACCACCGGCGCACCAAATACAGCGGTGACCGCGCTGATGGAAAGCTCCATGGGCGCAAACAGGCTGCGGGCAATCAGATCACACAGCAGGCAGAACGCTGCCCCGCCCAGACAGCACCCGGGCAGCACATACAGCGGGCGGGCGCTGCCCAGCAGCTGCTTGACGAGGTGCGGCACCGCGATGCCCACAAAGGAGATCGGCCCCGCAAAGGCGGTAACACAGGCGGCCAGCAGGCTGGAAAGCAGTACCAAAAGCCGGGAAAACCGCCGCACATCCACGCCCACGCTGCGGGCGTAGGCCTCGCCCATCTGGTAAGCGGCCATGGGCTTTGCAAGGCAGAAAGCTGCTGCCAGTGCGGGCAGCACCACCAGCACCGCCGTGCGCACGTTGCCCCATGTCATGCCGGAAAAGCTGCCCTGTGACCAGTTGTGCAGGTTAACGATGCTGCTATCCTGCGCAAAGGCCACAACAAACTCGGTGATGGCAGAGCAGATGTAACCGATCATCACGCCGCATATTACAAGGATGCTCATGCGCTGCACCCGGCGGGCAGCGGCCAGCACAAAGGCCATAGCTGCCATAGCGCCCGCAAAGGCTGCAAGGATCAGCACGGCAGAGCTGGTCAGCAGACCGTAGTTCAAAAAAAGCACCATCACCAACGCCACCGCCAGCTTTGCTCCGCTGGAAATGCCCATGACAAAGGGGCCGGCAATGGGGTTGGCAAAAAAGGTCTGCAACAAGTAGCCTGCCGCCGAGAGTGCAGCGCCCAGCAACGCGGCCATTACTGCGCGGGGCAGGCGCAGCTGGGTGATGATGCCTACGCTCAGCGCGTCCTGTCCGCGGCCGGTCAGGGCGGCAAGCACAGCCTGCGGGGTAAGTGCAACGCTGCCCCAGAACAGGCTTACGGCAAATAGCACCGCCAGCAGCAGGGCAAGGCAGCAGTAAGATAAAACAAGGCGTTTGCGGCTGGTCATAAGCGGCTCCTCAGGTGATCTTAGTCAAAAAATGCAGGGTGTCGGGGTCGGCAGTCTCTCCGGTAAAAACGGCATGGAGATCCAGCATAAAATCTGCCAGCGCCATGCTCTGCTGGAAAAAGTCGGGCGTCGTGCACCAGATATCTCCGCTTTGTACCGCCTTGCACTCTGCCAGCAGCGCGCAGCGGGCAAGCAGTTCTTCCTTGGTGGAGATGGTGCCCTCGATGGTGCCGTTATAGATGAGCACATCGGCGTCCTTGACCCCGGCGTAAAGATCCTCCAATGGGATATTCATCGTAGAAAGACTGTTGCCACTGTCGGCAAGGTCTGCAAAAACATATTCGCCCCCGGCCATGCCGATCATCTGCGCCACATAGTCTCCACTTTTGCGCACAGTGGCAAGGCCGCTTGATGTAATGGAGAAAAACGCGCAGCGTTTGCCGGTAGAGGGCTGCTCCAGCAGCGGTGCAATGCGCTGCGCCTGCTGCGCAAAAACCTCCTCGGCAAGGACTTCTTTGCCCAGCAAGATGCCGTACAGTTTGATCCATTCCATCCGTGCCAGCGGGCTGCTCTCGTAGCTGGAGCGCTCCACCAGCACCGGAACGCCGAACCGCTCCAGCTGCTCCTTCACCTCCGGGGTGTGGTAGATCATGGTGTTTTCCACCGCAAGGCCGCATTCTGCGGTCAGGATGCGTTCGTAGTCCGGGGCGCTGTACTTGCCCGCGTAGGCAATGCGCCCGGACTGCATGGCCTGCTTTGCCTCTTCCAGATACCAGCCCTCGGCGCGGGTGCCGGAAAGGGCAATGCTGTCCAGCGCGTCCAGATGGAGGAACAAGTCCATGGCAGAGGTGGACACCAGATAGATGTTCTGCACCGGCTGCTGCAAAACAGTCACGCCCTCTGGTACGGTGCGCAGAGTGGCGGCACCCTCCGGCCGGACAAGAAACTTTGCCTGTGCGTCCGGGATGGTCAGCAGGGTAGAGCCGTCCGCATAACAGTCAGCGGTGAACTGGGTGGCGTAGTCCAGCGGATAGGCGTGGTCGAACACCAGCTCGTCCGTATCAGCGGGTGCAGTGGGTGCGGCAGCGCAGCCTGCAAGCACCAGTGCTGCGGCGGGCAGTGCCTTTAAAAATTGAGCGCGGGTCAGCTTCATGGAAGGTTACTCCAAGGTAAAGGTCAGGGTGTATTCGATCTCGTGGGGCTTGCTCATGGCTACGGTGTCGGCGGTAACAGTCAGCGGGGTGCCCAAAGCAGCCACGGGAATCTCAAAGGTAGAGTTGCCCTCGGTGTTGGTGGGCAGATACTTCTCACCGTCCACGATCATGTAGTCGTAGTTGGGGCTGCTCCACACGATGGTGGCGGTCATCTTACCGTCTGCCACGGTCAGAGCAGCAGGGCTTTCCACGGTAGCGCGGCCGGAGCCGCCCTCCAGCACCACGGCGGCGGTGTATGCACCATCTGCGGGGGTCTCGGCGGCCTGTTCCGTCTTAGGCTCGGCATTGCGCACGCTGACAATATGGTCGTACCACTTGCCCTTGGTGCCCAGCAATGCCAGCTGGAAGTCAGTGTCCAGCGCTTCCACCGGGATGTCGTAGCCGTATACTTCCTCGGTGGTGCCGTCTGCATAGGTAACGGTGTCCACAGTGGGGATGAGCCATGCAGTCTTGTTGGACTCGGCATCGGCGGCAAGGCCGGGGTAGAGGTTCACAATCTTTTTGGAAGCCAGACTGACATGGAAGGTCATCACGCCGTTTTCCACGGTCAAAGTACCCTTGCCGTTGCAGGCTTCGCTGGTGTGGAACATACTGCTGTCGGTCTCAAAATCAGCGGTGTATACGCCATCCGGCAGGGCAGCCTCTGCCACAGCAGAGGAAACCGCTACGGAAGAAGCAACAGAGCTTGCCGCAGCGGAGGAGGCGGGAGCAGCCCCGCCGCAGCCTGCCAGAGAAGCAGCCAGCACCACACCGGCCAGAGAAACGATGATAAACTGTTTGCAACGCATAAAATAAATACCTCAGTATCCTAAATTTTTGCCCAGCGTCTAAGCTGCCGGGGTAGGGGCACGTTCTCCTCGTGCGGGGAATGCACCCATAAAAGAAAGCCCTCTCCGTATGCTTGGCAGCGCCGGAGAGGGCTTCTGAATCCATTAGCCGTTCAGAAGATCCATAGCGGCCTTGGTATGTGCAATGTACAGCTGCTGGATATCCGCAATGCGGCCCAGACCGGAGATCTGGCAGTCCACATTTTCAAAGCAGCCTGCGGCGGTAAACTGGCTCAGCCAGCTGTCGGCGTCCTCACCGGCCATGTCGTTGTTGGCGTGGTCGCCTGCCACCACCATCAGCGGGCGCAGGATGACCTTGGTGTAACCGGCAGCCTTCACGGCCTCGATGACGGCCTCGCAGGAGGTGTCCTCGGGCTCGCCCTCCACCGTGCCGATGAATACGTTGTCGTAGCCCAAGGTCTGCATGGTGGTCTGCATCTGGCTGTAACTCACCTTGGCGGTGTGGCTAGTGCCGTGACCCATAAAGACGAAAGCAGTCTTATCGGCAGCGGCAGCAGCGGCGCTGTCGTAACCGGCTTCCTTCACAGCGGCAGCGGTAACGGCCTTGGCGACAGCTTCCTTGTCTGCATTGATGACGGATGCGTCCGCGCCGACCTCGCCCAGCAGGGGCTCGGCCACAGCGATGCTCTCAAACTTGTCGCGGTACTGGTCCAGCATCTCGTTCATCTCGTCGTACTCTGCACCGTGCATCAGATGGGTGGGCTGCACGATCAGGTTCTTCACGCCGTTTGCCACAGCGCGGTCCAGTGCCTGCTGCATATTGTCGATCTTTTCGCCATCGCGTGCCAGCACATGGTTGATGATGATCTGTGCGGTAAAGGCGCGGCGCACGCTCCAGTCGGGGTAGGCGGCCTGCAGGGCATCCTCAATGCCCTTGATGTCGGTAGCGCGGCTGTCGTTGAAGGAGGTGCCGAAGGACACCACCAGCAGCTCGTTTTCGCCGATCTCATCAGCGTTGCGGGGGTCGTCCTTGGAGGCATCGCCGGTGTCGCGGCCAAAGTAGTCGGGGTCGGCGTTTTCGCCCTCCACCAGCTCCTTCTGGGCATCGGTCAAAGCGTCCCAAGCGGCCTTTGCGGCTTCGCACTGGGCATCAGTGTCGTCGGTGCGCTGCTGCACATAGATGGCATCGATCAGGTCTGCCACGTTCTGTGCAGCCAGTGCGTCAGCGTCTGCGCCGGAAGCTTCGCTGCTGGCGGCAGAACTGGCAGCAACAGAGGAAGCCGTGCTGGAGGCAGCCCCGCCGCAGCCAGTCAGTACACCGGCGCACAGAGCCAGAGCGGTCAGAGCGGCCGCCGTTTTGCGGATGTTGCGTTTTCTCATTTTGTTTTCCTTTCCTGATATGGGTAAAATACGGCACCGAACAGAAGGGTACAGGAAAGAGAAGCTAGGGTGTGTCTGAAAACAAAGAAAATGACGAATATTTCGCAAGCACAAGCGGGATTTAAGGCAAATAGCCGCAGGAATCCTTTGTGGATTTCAAGGCTGTTTAACGCAAAATCCAGCTGTGCTTGTAGAAATAGACTAAATTTTCGACTTTTCAGATACACCTGAAAAAACGGGGCCTTTTGCTTGCGAAATGGCAAAGCAAAAAGACCCCGTATCTTACAGGCTTTTTGGTACAACCAATTCCTCGTGATCTGGGGCGGCAAGGCCCCGGTACCAACAGCGGGCAGGTTTCCTGACTGAAAGATCAACGCCCGCTGCCGCCTTCCCAAGCCGGATGGCTCAGTGACTGGTGCAAAAGCACCCTGACAGTGGACTCCCTTATCACAGTGACGAGATCGTGCGGGATCTGCACCCGCTTCCCTTTTAACATTCCTACCGCCGCCCGGTGGGGCAAAGTGACGGAACGCACCTGCTGTTTTCTGTTCAGTTCGTCAAAAAGTATAGCACAGCCCCATACAAAACGCAAGAAAAAACGGAGAAATGCTTGACCTTCCCCCCGCCGGAAGGTGTATACTTGGCTCGAAACCGAAAGCAAGGAGGCAGCCCATGTTAAAAATAGAGCATCTGACCAAAACCTACGGCGGTAAGCCCGCCGTGCAGGACCTTTGTCTGCACATCCGCCCGGGGGAACTGTGCGCCTTTATCGGCCACAACGGCGCGGGCAAGACCACTACCTTAAAATGCTGCTGCGGCATCCAGCAATTCGATGTCGGAGAAATTTACGTGGACGGCATTTCCGTGCGGGACGACCCGCTGGAATGCAAGCGGCACTTAGCCTACCTGCCGGACGACCCGCAGCTGTACGACTATATGACCGGCATCCAGTACCTTGATTTTATTGCAGACATTTTTGGCGTAAGCGCGGCACAGCGGGCGCAGCGCATCCGGCAGTACGGCGATGCCTTTGGCCTGACGCAAGACTTGGCACAGTCCATCGGGGCGTACTCCCACGGCATGAAGCAGAAGCTGGCCATCATTGCGGCGCTGCTGCACGAGCCGAAGCTGATTTTAATGGACGAGCCTTTTGTCGGGCTGGACCCGCTGGCCTCCCATCAACTCAAGACCCAGATGAAAGCCTTCTGTGCGCAGGGCGGGGCGATCTTCTTCTCCACCCATGTGCTGGAGGTGGCCGAAAAGCTCTGCGACCGGGTAGCCATTCTGCGCAAAGGTCAGCTGGTGCGCGAGGGTGCCATGGAGCAGGTGCGCGGCGATGACACGTTGGAAGAGGTCTTTCTGGAGCTGGAGGATACGGGGGAAGCGCTATGATCCGTGCATTGCTCAAAAAACAGCTTCTGGAGCTGTGCGCAGCCTTTGTGCGCAGCAGCAAAACTGGCAAGCGGCGCTCCTGGGTAGAAGCCCTTGGCTACGCACTGCTGTTTACGGTGCTGATGCTGCTTGTGATGCTCAGCTTTGGCTCAATGGCGTTGCCGCTGGCAGTGACGCTGGTGCCGCAGGGGCTGAACTGGCTCTATTTTGTGCTGATGGAGCTTTCGGCGCTGACGGTCAGCGTGCTGGCCAGCGCCTTTACCAGCTACGGGCATTTGTTCCGCTGCCGGGATAACCAGCAGTTGCTGGCACTGCCCATCCCGCCGGGCGCTATTTTTGCGGTACGCTGCGGCGGGGTGTACCTGACCGGGCTGATTTATCTGCTGCTGGCGTGGGTGCCCTCGGTGGTCTGCTATGCACTGGCAGCACCCTGTCCCGGCGGAGCCCTGCTGGCGGCGCTGCCGGTGGCGTTGGCACTGGCGGGGGTCTCCATGGTGCTGGCCGTTCTGCTGGGCTGGGCGGTGGCGTTGCTTGGCCGCCGCGCCCGCCACAAAAGCCTTGTTACGGTGGTGGGTACGCTGCTCTTTCTGGCGGCCTACTATGCAGCGTTCTGCCGGGTGGGCGACGCAGTGGATGCTCTTGCGCTGGACGTCGTACAGGCGGGCGCTGCGGCAAGCCGTGCCGCTGCACCGCTGCGTCTGCTGGGCTTGGCCGCAGTGGGCGATATTCCGGCACTGCTGCTGTTGCTGGCGCTGGCTGCGGCCTGTGTGCTGCTCTGCGGCAAGGTGCTGGCAAAGCCGTATCTGCGGCTGTTGACCCTTGAACCGGGCAGAGCCAAAGCGGTATACCGCGCAAAGGCGCAAAAAAAGCAGCCCCCGCACCGGGCATTGCTGCGGCGGGAACTGCTGCATCTGGGGGCTTGCCCCATGTGGCTGCTCAACTGCGCATTAAGCAGTCTGCTGCTGCCGGTGCTGGGCGTGGCAGCGCTGTGGAAGGCTGCTGCCCTGCGCGCCTTTACCGCTGCTTACCCGCCCGAGACCCTGCCCATGCTGGTGTGCGGGATGGTGTGCACCATAGCCGCCATGAACTTTATCACAGCGCCGTCGGTGTCGCTGGAGGGCGGCACCCTTTGGCTGCTGCAAAGCCTGCCGGTGACCCCGCAGCAGGTGCTGCGGGCAAAGATAGAATTGCAATTGCTGCTCACGCTGCCGGGGGCGTGGCTGTGCGCCGGGTGCGCCATGGCAGCGCTGCGCATTCCGGCAGGGCAGGGGCTGCCGGTGCTGGCGGTGTTGGCAGCCTTTGTGTGGCTGACGGCGCAAATGGGCCTTGCCTTGGGACTGTGCCTGCCCAACCTCCACTGGGTCAGCGAAGCCGCCGTGGTCAAGCGGAGCGCCGCCAGTATGCTGGCGATGTTCGGCGGGTGGCTGCTGGCGGGCGGGGTGCTGTTTTTGCCCCTGAGCCTGCTGGACTACGCCGTGCCGCCGTTGGCCGCACAGGCTGTTTGTCTGGCTGTGCTGTTGGGGCTGGATTTACTGCTGTACCGCTGGCTGTGCACCCGCGGCGCAGCCCGGTTTTCCACTCTGCACTGAGGGGGGAAAACTTTATTAGAGCAAAATCGGGCAGCCTGCGGGCTGCCCGATTTTGCATTTTCACGGGAGGGGGCGTAATGGGAAACGGCAGAATGCAGTGCCTGTTTCCTGCGGAAACAGCGGCACTGCGGGCAGACCGATCCTTTCTCAATTACACCGGGGTAGGGTATAAAAACTCTATTTGCCCGTTACAGCGCATCCAGTGCGGTGCGGGCGGCGCGGATGTTTGCTTCGCTGGTCTGCCAGATCTCAAACTCCGAAAAACCCGGCAGACCCATGGGCACACCCTCCCGCCGGAAAGTCATGCGGCTGTCCAGCACCTGCTTGCCGGAAAGGTGAAACGCCCGGGCACCGGTCTGGGCGGCAAGGGCGGGGATGTTGGCAGCAGATACGCCTGCGCCTACCAATATTTCCACTTCCTGTCCGGCAGCTTCCACCAGCTGCCGCAGCAGGGCAGCACCCTGCGGGGCGCTTGCGGCCTGTCCGCTGGTCAGAATGGTGGCAAGCCCCAGCTGCTTTGCAGCTTCCAGCGCGGCAAAGGGGTCGCAGCAGACATCAAAGGCGCGGTGCAGGGTGCAGTCCACGGTGCGGTGGGCTTTTTCTGCCGCCTGCCGGGCTGCGGCGTAGATGGGGCGCAGGGCATCTGTGTCCAGCGTGCCCGCCGGGGTCAGCACGCCGGTCACGATACCGTCTGCACCGGCAGAGACCAGCTCGGCGGCGCACTCAGCCATCTGTGCCAGCTCGTAGCGGTCGTAGCAAAAATCACCAAAACGGGGGCGCAGCAGCGCCCGCACCGGCAGACCGGTTTCGGCCTTGACCTGACGCAGCAGGGCAGGGGAAGGAGTGGTGCCGCCGATGATCAGGTCGGCGCACAGTTCCAGCCGGTCAGCGCCGCCGCGTTTTGCCGCCAGCGCACTGGCGGTGCTGTCTACGCAAACTTCCAAGGTGTAGTGCATAAGCGGATACCTCCGTCAAAATAACGATGCGAAATGAAAATTTTAATTTGTCAACCGGGAAAATCCGCAGATCTTCCCGGCTGACTTTTTCACAGGGGGAGAGTGAAGGAAGAGCGCTTTTGCGCGATGCTGTGTTCTAAAAAAGGCTGTTGCGCTATGATAGGTGCAACAGCCTTTGTGAGTTATGGTTTATTTTACGCTTTCAAGGAAGCGAACAAAACCGGCGCGGCCTGCTTCATCCAGCTTGTACACACCGGCATCTGCCAGCACCTGTGCGAACACATGACCCACCTCGTCCTGCAGGATGGTGTGGACGTTGTCGGCGTTCAGCTCCGGGTGTTTTGCAAGGATCTCTTCCGCCCACTCGGCATGCTTTTGCAGGGCTTCGGGGTACTCTGCGGTGGGCAGATGCGCCACCAGCACATCGGCAAGGTCGAACAGCTCCTGCTTCAGGCGGCTGGGCAGCACGGCCAGACCCATCACCTCGATCAGGCCAATGTTCTCTTTTTTGATATGGTGCAGCTTGGCATGGGGGTGGTACACACCCAACGGATGCTCCGGGGTGGTGATGTTGTTGCGCAGCACCAAATCCAGCTGATATTTGCCGTCCCGCATCCGGGCAATAGGCGTGATGGTGTTGTGGGGCTCGCCATCGGTCTCGGCAAAGATAAAGCAGCTCTCGTCGGTGTAGCCGCGCCAAGCGGTCAGCAGCTTATCGGCTAGTTCCACAAGGCGTGCATCATCGGCACAGGTCAGACGGATGCAGCTCATGGGCCAGTGCACGATGCCGGCCTCCACATCCTCAAAGCCGGGGAATACCCAAGCTTTTTCAATGGGAGCCTTGGCCATGGCAAATTCGTAGTGACCACCCTGGAAATGGTCGTGGCTCAGGATGCTGCCGCCCACGATGGGCAGGTCAGCGTTGCTGCCCACAAAATAGTGGGGGAACAGACCCACAAAATCCAGCAGCTTGCGGAAGGTTGCCCGCTCGATTTTCATAGGGGTGTGCTGGTTGTTGAACACGATGCAGTGCTCATTATAGTAAACGTAGGGGCTGTACTGCAAATTCCACGCGCTGTCGTTGATGGTCAGCGGGATGATGCGGTGATTCTCGCGCGCGGGGTGGTTCATGCGGCCTGCGTAGCCCTCGTTCTCCGCACACAGCTGGCACTTGGGGTAAGCGCTCTGGGGCGCAAGCTTTGCGGCGGCAATGGCCTTGGGGTCCTTTTCCGGCTTGGACAGATTGATGGTGATATCCAAGTCACCGTATTCGGTCTTGGTGACCCATTTCAGGTCGCGCTTGATGCGGTAGCGACGGATATAGTCGGTGTCCTGACTGAACTTGTAGAACCAGTCGGTGGCGGCCTGCGGACCCTCGTTTTCGTACCGCTCCTCAAAGTTAGCGCGCACGATGCTGGGGCGCGGGGTAAGCACGCCCATCAGCTTGGTATCGAACAGATCGCGTGCGGTGGAGTTGTCCGCGCACACGCCGCGGGCAACGGCATCGTCCACGAGAGTCTTAAGGATGCTTTCCAGATCGGTGTAGCATACCTCGCCCTCCGGGGCAGTAAAGTCGTCCAGCTGCATGGTCATCAGCAACTGGTTGCGGATATAGATCTCGTCATCGGGCAGGATCAGCCCGGTGTCCAGCCCGTAGTTCACGAGCTGCTGGATGGCAGTGGAGATCACAGCACAGCACCTCCTTCGGGACGGATGCTCAGCACATGGCAGCGGCCAGCGCCGAGGATCTTCTCCATGTTTGCCTTAAAGTCTGCCAGCATCTCCACCGGCACAAAGGCCTGCACCGTACCGGCAAAACCGCCGCCGTGCACGCGTACAGCGCCCTTGCCGCCCAGATAGTGCTTGGCAGCGGCGATGGTCACAGCCACCTCCTGATGCTCCTTGTACCCGGCGGGGATCACATTCTGCAGATACTCCCAGCTGCTGTCGCCGGAGGCAGTCACCATCTGCAAAAAGGCGTCAAAGTCGCCCTCGCGCAGGGCAGCTACCTGCTGGGGTACGCGGTCGTTGTCGGCGTAGAAATGGAAGGCGCGCAGCACAGCGCGGTCGCCGCACTGCTTGCGGCAGGCCGGGACATTTGCAAGGAAGGTCTCGAAAGGCACGTCCCGCAGCACCTCGCCGCCGCACACAGCGGCCACAGCGCGGCACTCGTTGGGGATGGCGGCGTACTCATCGGTCAGGTCGGCATGGTCTGCACCGGAGTCCAGAATGCACAGTGCCAGACCGGCCTTGGAAAAGTCCACCTGCACCGGCTCCACATCGGGGTTTGCCTTGTCGGCAAAGTCGATGGTGATAATGTTGCCCACGCTGGAAGCCATCTGATCCATCAGGCCGCAGGGCTTGCCAAAGTAGACGTTCTCTGCCCACTGGCCGATCTGCGCAATGGCGATGGGGGAGACCTTTTCTGCCATGAAGCAGTCGTTCAGAATCACGCCGACCAGCACCTCAAAGGCGGCAGAGGAAGAAACGCCGCTGCCCTTGGGCACGTTAGAGGAGATGTACACGTCCAGACCGGACAGCTTTGCGCCGCGCTGACGGAAAGCCTCGCACTCGCCGCGCAGCAGGGAAGCGGTGGTGTTCTCTTCCTCCTTGCGGGCGGTCAGGTCGTCAAGGTCGATGACGCACAGGTCGTACCCCTCGCTCTGCACGCGCAGCTGGTTCAGGCTGTTGGGGGCGGCAGCAGCGATCATATCAATATTCACGCTGCCAGCCAGCACACGGCCGTGCTGGTGGTCGGTGTGGTTGCCGCCGATCTCGGTGCGGCCGGGGGCGCTATACAGACCGGCCTCGGTATGTGCGCCAAAGGTGGTCTCTAACCCGTCCAGAACAGCCGCATAGCGGGCTGCCTGTGCAGGGGTTTCCTCGGGGGTGCAGCAGTACAGCCCAGCCAGACGCGCAGCGTGTGCGCTCTCGGTCAGCTCCTGCTTCCAGGTGGAAATGGACTTCATCATGGAAATTTCCTCCTACTATTATGATCGGAAAAGTCGATGCAGCCGCTCACAGCTGCCGTAGCTGCTTCTATAATAGTCAAACGCAGCGCAAAAAACCATGTGTTATTGTTGCATCTCGATGAAAAGTTGCAAAAAGTGCCTGCGCAGCCCAATCGGCTGCTGCTGAACAAATAAAATAAAAATTTTTTCGGCGAATCAAAATGCTTGGCATAAATGCACACAAATCCCGAAATTTTGAGCGCAGCGCCCAAAAAAGACGGGATGGAAAATTGCACTTTGCACAAAAAAGCACCCCCGCACCGATGCAGCCATCGGGTACGGGGGTGTGGTTCAGCGGGTAAATTCGCTGCCGGTCAGGCCGTCAAGGTTCAGCATTCCTTCCAGTGCGGCAATGTCGGCGTTCACGTCCAGCGCATCGGCTTGGAACAGCTTGTCCAGCTGGTTTTCAAAGGCGGTCACCAGCAGGTCCATGCTGCGCTCAATGCTGTGTTTTGCCTCGGTGATGTTCGTACCCTCCACTGCCTGCCCGGAAAGGCTGGCGTAGGTGTTCAGCAGCTTGAGTGCGGTGGGCAGGTAGTAGTTCATAAACTTTTGCAGCTGCGCTTTCTTGTCCGGGTCCTTCTGCGCCAGCGCAAAAATACGCCCGCTGACTTCTTCCAGCCGGGAGATCTTCTGGCTCATCACCGGGTCGGGGATGGCATCGTTCACCTCCCGCAGCTGGCGCAGCAGGGCGGCGTACTCGTCCTCTGCGGCAGAATGAGCTTTAGGTACCGGAGCGGGCGCGGGCTTTTTCGGCTGTGGCGCAGCGCCCCGCACCACCAGTGTGTCGGTGCGGTTGTCAATGTAGGCGTCTGCGCCGAAGTATCCGTGCTCGATGGCGCTTTTCACGGCAACACGTCCCCGGGCGGCATCCACCCCGGCGGCGGCAAACAGCTCCGGCAGGGGGATGTTATCCCGTTCGCCCACAACTTTATCCAGCAGCCGCTCCAGCTTGTGGGTGCGGTTCATCCGCAGACCGGTCAGCAGCGCACCGCCGCCGCCAATTGCCATGACGATATCGGAAAACAGCTCTCCGGGGTCGGGCAGCACCTGCCATGCACCAATGATATCCACCGCATCCATCACCCCGGCAAACAGGAAAACGGCACCCATAATGGTGCAGAGGGCGGCAATATTCTTGTGCCACTGTTTGGCGCTTTTCTGCTCTGCCGTGGGGACATCGTGGCCGTAGACGGGTGCGCTCTTCCGGTCAGGCTCCGGCCCAAGGTCGGCGCGGTAGTCGCCCCGGGCATGGGCGGCCTCCTGCTCCTCCTTCTGCATCTTCTGGTCGATGCCCTTCAGGATGAACAGCAGCACCCCCAACGGCCCGGACATCGCCATGACGATAAAGATGGCAATGGTGGGGATCTTTGCAAAATAATGTTTTCTCGGCTCCATGAAACAGAATTCCTTTCACAGAAAGATAAAATTAAGACCGTGTTCCACTCTATTATAGCGGAGCGCGGCCTTTTTGTTAAGGGGGTATTTCTGCTCCCGTGAAAATGCGCTTGGAGCGGTTCGCAGACTGTGACAAACGCAAAATTAAAAATCGTTGACGCAAAAAAGAAGCCGCTGTGCAAATGCAACAGCGGCCTCTCCATAAAAGTTTACTTCATCAGGCTGCAAACGGCCTCGGCATAAGCGGCGGGGTCGTCCACGGGCAGACCCTCGATCAGCTGTGCCTGTGCGTACAGCAGGGCACTGTACTTGTTCAGCTTCTCGGTGTCACCGGCTTCCTGTGCGGCCTTCAGGGCAGCAAACACAGGGTGGTTCACGTTCAGCTCCAGCACCTTGTCGCTCTTCACGCCCTCGCTGCCGGGCTGCTTGGACAGCACCTTCTCCATCTCGATGGACAGCGGGCCGTCAGAGCTCAGGCAGACTGGGTGATCCTTCAGGCGAGTGGAGACCTTGACTTCCTTCACCTTGCCGTTCAGCGCGTCCTTCATGGCATCGAACAGCGCCTTGTTCTCGGCGGTGGCATCCTCGGCGGCTTTCTTCTCCTCCTCGGATTCCAGACCCAGATCACCGCTGTTCACGTTCTTGAACTCCACGGTGCCGTCCTTGCCCTCGGCATCCTTGCGGGGGTAGCTGTGCAGGATCTGCAGGCAGAACTCGTCCACGTCCTCGGTCAGCAGCAGCACATCAAAGCCCTTGTCCAGCACCAGCTCTGCGGAGGGCAGCTTTGCCAGACGGTCGGTGGAATCGCCTGCGGCGAAGTAGATGTACTTCTGCTCGGCGGGCATCTTGTCGATGTACTCCTGCAGGGTGACCATCTTCTGCTCCTTGGCAGACCAGAACAGCAGCAGGTCGCGCAGCAGCTCGGCGTGCATGCCGTAGTCAGAGTAAGCACCGAACTTAATCTGACGGCCGAACTCCTTCCAGAACTCCTCGTACTTTGCACGGTCGTTGTTCAGCATGGCGTGCAGCTCGTTCTTGATCTTCTTTTCCAGTGCGTTGTGGATCAGCTTCAGCTGGCTGTCCTTCTGCAGCATCTCACGGCTGATGTTCAGGCTCAGATCCTGACTGTCCACGATACCCTTGACAAAGCTGAAGTAATCCGGCAGCAGGTCGGCGCACTTTTCCATAATGAGCACGCCGGAAGCGTACAGAGCCAGACCCTTCTCGTAGTCCTTGGTGTAGAAATCGTAGGGGCGGTGGCTGGGCACGAACAGCAGGGCGTTGTAGTTGGCAGTGCCCTCGGTGCGGCTCACGATGACCCGGGCGGGGTCGGCGTAATCGCCGAACTTATCCTTGTAGAAGCTGTTATACTCCTCATCGGTCACTTCGCTCTTCTGCTTTTTCCAGATGGGGATCATGCTGTTCAGGGTCTCCAGCTCGGTGTAGGTCTCCCACTCGGGCTTGTAGTCCTCGGGCTTGGGATCCGGTTCCGGCTTCTGACGGCTCTTTTCACGCTCCATCTGGATGGGGTAGCGCACATAGTCACTATACTTCTTCACGATGGCTACAATGCCATATTCATCCAAGAAGTTATCATATTTTTCAGTGTCAGTATCCGGTTTGATGTGCAGAATGATCTGGGTGCCCACGGTATCCTTCTGGGCGGGGGTCATCTCGTAGCCGTCCACACCGGAGGACTCCCACTGCCATGCCTCGTCCGAGCCATAGGCCTTGGAGATGACGGTCAGCTTATCGGCTACCATAAAGGCAGAGTAGAAGCCCACGCCGAACTGGCCGATGATATCAATGTTCTCGTCCTTGTTGTCCTTCTTGAAATCCAGAGAACCGGAGTGGGCAATGGTGCCCAGGTTCTGCTCCAGCTCTTCCTTGGTCATACCGATGCCGTTATCCTCCACGGTCAGGATGCGGTTTTCCTTATCACGGGTGATAAGGATACGGAAATCGCCCTTGTTCATGCCCACGGAGGTGTCGGTCAGGCTCTTATAGTACAGCTTGTCGATGGCGTCCGAAGCGTTGGAGATCAGCTCGCGCAGGAAGATTTCTTTATTGGTATAGATGGAGTTGATCATCATGTCCATCAGTTTTTTGCTTTCTGCCTGAAATTCTTTCTTGGCCATAATACAAAACCTCTTTTATCACATATTTGGTGCGCCGTGTCCGGCAGGATGCCAGAATACTTAGCACTCATAACTTCTGAGTGCTAATATACAACGACTTGCAGGGAAAATCAAGGCTTTTCATAAAAAGTTAAAATTTGTTCTCCTGTGCGCGAAGCGGCGCTCCGGGATCGTATCTTATATTAAGGGCGAAATTTTTCCTGAAAAGCTTTCCCACTTTTGCGCAGACTGTGCTATAATGGAGCGAGTATGCCGGAAGGATGTGAGAAAATGTCAAAACAGGGCGATGCCGCCTACGCATGGTTCTTAAAGGGCTACAATTGCAGTCAGAGCGTAGTGGCGGCGTTTGCACCCCAGCTTGGCTTGACCGAGGAGATGGCGCTGCGCCTTTCTGCAGGCTTTGGCGCGGGCATTGGCCGGATGCGGGAGGTGTGCGGGGCGTTCTGCGGCGTGGTGACCGTGCTGAGCATGGTCTATGCCGACCCCGCCGACCCCAAGGATAAATCCCGGATGTACGCACTGGTGCAGGAGGCGGCAGAGCAGTACCGCACCCGCAACGGCGGCAACAGTATCATCTGCCGGGAACTGCTGGCAAAGGCGGGTGCTGCCCCTGCCGGTGGTACTACGGCAGAGGACCGCACCGCAGACTATTATAAAAAGCGCCCCTGCCCGGAACTGTGCCGCATCAGCGCCGACCTGTGCGCAGAATTTATTGCGGCGCATCCGGAGGGACGGCACGGATTTTATAAGGAGGATGTGTAAATGCAGCTTGAGCAACTGGAACTGACTGGCGGCGGTACGTTGACGCTCTACCTGCGGGAGAGCGTGGAGGCTATGCCGCACTTCCGGCAGCGCCCGCTGGTGCTGGTGGTGCCCGGCGGCGGCTATACCCACGTCAGCCCCCGGGAGGGCGACCCCGTGGCGCTGCAATTTGCGGCAGCTGGCTACCACACGGCGGTACTGCACTACGCAGTAGGGGAGAACGCCCGGGATGCGCTGCCCATGCGGCAGCTGGCACAGGCCATCGGCCTTGTGCGGCAGCACGCAGAACAGTGGAATATTTTGCCGGATAAGATCGCGCTGTGCGGTTTTTCCGCCGGCGGGCATCTGGCACTGTCCGGTGCGGTGTGGGAGATCCCCGGCATGGCAGACCAGCCGCGGCCCAACGCCCTGCTGCTGGCCTACCCGGTGGTCACCGCCGGAGAATACGCCCACAGGGACAGCTTTGTGCAGCTGACAGGCACGCAGGATGTTGCCGCCCACCAGCGCTTTACGCTGGAGGATAAGATCACCCCCGCCACACCGCCGGTGTTCGTCTGGCATACCATGGAGGACGAGACTGTCCCGGTGGAGAACACCCTGCTGCTGCTGAATGCTCTGCATAAGGCAGGCGTGCCGTGTGAAGCGCACCTGTTTGAAAAGGGACGCCACGGCACCAGTATCTCCACCCCGGAGGTGGACGCCGACAGTGCCCACCGCCACTGCTGGGTGCAGCTTGCGGTGGAATGGCTGAACGATACCTTTTCCTTCCATGCCTGAGATAACCGACTGAAACAGGAAAAGCGTGTGTAAATTTTAGTCATACCTACAAAAAATTCACAAATAAACCGTTGACTTGCACAGGCGTATGCCGTATACTGTCCAACGGGGATAAAAACCACGAAAGAAGGAAACAAAAATGGTTATGGATCCCACACTGCCGCGCATCAAGGTGCGCGATCTGCTTATGCAGGCATTTCTCACCGGCTGGGAGCGCTCCGATAAGAGCACTTCGCAGGACGAGTATCTGCAAAGCTCCATTCAGGTCATTGAGATGCTGCAGGTAGAGCCGGAAAACCTCTATGCAGAGGAAGGTCTTGGCCTACCGGACGGCGAAGAGGTGGATCATCTGGACGATCTGTTGCGGGCAGACGGCTTCTGGCTGTACTACGGAGTGGAAGCGGAAAACTTCTTCCTCATCCAGTGGTACCCGGATGAGGCTGCTGCCAATGCAAAGCTTGCCCAGCTGGAAGAACTGGGCGACGGCAAGCAGTATCTGGTAGACCTGACCCTCAAGCGGGCAAACCCTTCCGAGGCCGAAAACTTTGGCAATTCCAACCCGGTGCAGCTCCGCTCTTGAATCATGTTTTGAGTTGAAAGGAAATTTTGCTCATGCAGCTTTCTGTTACGGAACGCGAACGGCTTTATGCCATTCTGGAAAAATACGACCGCAACCCCAAGGTACAGCAGATGCGAGAGTTCATCCAGCACGGGGATGTTACCACCTATCAGCACTGCAAGAACGTGGTGCTGGTCAGCTGCTGGCTGAACCACCGCCTGCATCTGGGCGCAGACGAGACCTCGCTGGCTGTCGGCGCTTTCCTGCACGATTTTTACCTGTATGACTGGCACAAAAAGGGTACCTTCCACGGCATCCGCCGCCTGTTCGAGATGCACGGCTTCTCCCACCCGGGCTGCGCCTGCGTCAATGCAGAAAAAGTGTTCCATATCACCAAAAAGGAACAGAGCATCATTTCCAGCCACATGTGGCCGCTGACCTTCCGTCATGTGCCCAGCTGCCGCGAGGCGATTATCGTCTGCCTTGCCGATAAATACTGCGCTGTGGTGGAAAGCATGTTCAAGCGCAGCCGTGTGGCTGCCGCCAAAAACGCCGACGGCGAATACGACGAGTGGTAAAATCGAATCATTGCAAATAACAGGAGCCGCTGCACCCAAAAAGTGCAGCGGCTCCTTCTGCTTTACGCTCCTACTTCGTGAAGAGGTAGGCCGGAAAAATCCGCAGATTTTCCCGGCCTACAAATAAAATAATCATTCCGCTAAAAATGGTCAGAGCGCAGCGGAGACCATATCCAATCGTTAGCCTGCACCAAGCGGCTGGTTACAGCTTTTTGAACCCCTCCGGTTCGTCTGCGGCGGCGCGGCGCTCCATCAGGTAGGTGTCCAGCCAGCGGCCGTGGCAGTCCCGTGCAATACGCTCCCGGTGTCCCACCAGCCGGAAACCGCACTTGGCATGCAGGGCACGGCTGGCGGCGTTATCCTGTAAAACGGTGGATTGCAGCGTCCAGTACCCGGCCTTTTCGGCAGCAGCGCACAGGGCGCTCAAAAGCCGAAAGCCCAGCCCGTGCCCCCGGAACTGCTCGCCTACATAGATGCTTACCTCGGCTACGCCCCGGTAGCACCAGCGGGGGTCTACCCGGTGCAAGGCGCACCACCCCGCCAGCACCCCGCCGGAAAGGATGACCAAGCGGCACTCCTTTGTGTGGGAAGCGTCCCACGCGGTATAGGGCGGGCATTCAGTCTGGAAGGTTGCGTATTCCGTGGCGATGCCCTCAACATAGATTCTGGAGACTGCGCTCCAGTCCTCCGGCGTCATAGGCCGGATGATGATCTTGTCCATACTTTCATCCTCGGCGGGCCGAAAAATGCCCGCACTCTCTTTCCACTCCCGGATGAATTCCAGTATAGCAGAATTTGCCGGGCGGTACAAGAAGCGGACTGCACAGAAATTGCTTTGACATCCCACCCGTTTGTGATACAATAGGGGAACAAGAATACGGAGCGGGGCAGTGCAGGGGCGTGCTGTCCTCCCATGGAGGATGTATGAAGAAAACTGTACATGTGCTGCTGTGTATGGTATGGCTTGTGCTTTGCGCGGCGCTGCCTGCCTTTGGCGCAGAGAGCGCACCCCATGTCACCGCAGAAACTACGATGGCTCAGCTGCGTGCAAACCCGGCGATCCAAGGGACCGGCTATTATACATATTGCCGCGAGATGACGCCGCTGATGGTGGCACGCTGGAAAAACAAGACCCTGCACGACTATTTTGGCGACACCGACCGGGAATCCGGCATTGCTGCACTAAACCTTATCATTGATAACTATAATAAGGGCGTCAAGGTCACCTATCAGGTCTACACCCCGGAGGAGATCGAGCAGAATTCCAGTCTGGGCTGTGTGCAGTTGTTCTATTACCCGGCAGAGACGCCCAACGCCAAAACGGCTATCGTGATCCCCGGCAATGCCCTGACCATGACCTCCGAGATGGGCGAGGGCGGCTCCACCGCCTACGAGCTGCATAAACGGGGCTATGCTGTGTTCGTGCTGCGCTACCGCACCTTCTTGGATCTGGGCAATAACGCCCCGCTTCAGGATCTGGCACGGGCAGTGCAGCTGGTAACGAGCCTTGACGAGGAGCTTTCCATCCAGACACAGGACTATGCGCTGGTAGGCTACTCCTCCGGTGGTCAGCTTGCGGGTGTGTTTGCGAACAAGGAGCGCGGCTACGGCCATTACGGCGTTGCAAGACCCGGCGCATTGCTGCTGGGTTATTCAGTTGTGAACTTTTCAGAGGTAAAGATCGCGTATCAGGCGTTTATGGATACCGGCAACTATGGATGGCACTATTACTGCTCCAGTGTGGCAGATCTTATCACGGATGATTATCCGCCGGTATTTTTCTGGTACGGGAAGGATGACAAGGTGCTGCCATGGATGATCAATCAGGTGCAGGGCCCGGCGTTGCAAGCGGCGCTGGAAGCTCATAAGGTGCCTTATGTTGTAAAGGTGTTTGAGTCTGCACCCCATTGCATCGGGGTAGGCGATAACACTGATGCCGAGGGCTGGCTGACGGAAGCCGTAGCTTTCTGGGAGCAGCAGACCGCTGCCTGACCATAAATAAAAAGGAGTAGAGCATGATGGATCAGAATACTTGTTTTGCATACCTGAATATGGAGCTGCCGGACGATATCCGCCGCCTGAAGGAGGCGGGCTACTATGATGCCGCCATTGCGCGCATCGATGCCTGTCTGGCCGAGGACTGGACTGCCAGCCAGAACCAGCCCCTGCACCCGCAGGGTGCGCTGCCGGTAAACCCCACCCCCCACGGCGTGGATGCATGGCGGCAGGGGTTGCTGGCGCACCGGGAAATTTTGCGCCGTCTGCCGCAGGACTACACCCTCACCGCCGACCAGCTGCTGAACCGGCTGCAAGCTACCCTGCGGGACTTTACCGTCGAGGAGTTCGCCGCACTGGACGCTGCCGGGCAGATGGACTGGCGCTTTGTGGAAGGGCAGAAGCGCTATATCTACCGCGCCGCTGAAACGCTGGTTGCTACCCATCCCGACCTTGCCGCCCGTCAGCTGGACCCGCCCGTCCCGGAGCGCAGCTGGGACCGTTTTGAGCCCCAGCACGACCAGATGGTGCGCACCGGCGCAGTCAGCGCAGACATCACCCTGCGCACCAGCATCGGTATGACCGATGAGACCTTTGCCCGCGCCCTTGCCGCCGCAAAGGCCGAGGGCAGAAACACCGTGCACGTCAAGGTTTGGCTGCCGCTGCCCGCTGCCTGTCCGGCACAGAGCAATATCACGCTGGACAGCTTTACCGCCCAGCCCACTTATATTGCGCCGGAAACTGCACCCCAGCGTACCGCGTACTGGGAGGCAGACCTTGCCGAGAATTGCCGTTTTGGCGCACAGTACAGCTACCGCAGCACCGCGCACTACGCTGCCCCGCTGGAATTGCACGCCGACCCCGTGCAGCCGGATTTTGACACTGCCGAGCAGCTGCCCCACATCGCCTTTACCCCCTATATGAAGGCACTGGCTGCCCAGCTGACCGAGGGTATCACCGACCCGGTGCAGAAGGCAAAGCGCATTTACGATTTTGTCACCCTGAACGTGCACTATCACTTCCAGCCCATGTATTTTGTGCACGAGAACATTACCGATAACTGCGCCCGCAGCCGCCGGGGAGATTGCGGCGTGATGGCAGCTACCTTTATCACCCTTTGCCGCATTGCAGGCATCCCGGCAAAGTGGCAGAGCGGCATGGTGGCACGGCCGGAGACCGCAGGCTGCCACGACTGGGCCATGTTCTATATTGCCCCTAAGGGCTGGATGTACGCCGATTGCTCTGCCGGTGCGTCCATGGCGCGTGCGGGCAACGAGAAGATGCGCCTGCACTACTTCGGCAATCTGGACACCGACCGCATGGTAGCCAACAGCGACATCTGCGCCCCCTTCGACCCGCCCATGTGTGCCTTCCGCGCCGACCCCTGTGATAATCAGGTGGGCGAGATGGAGGTAGACGGCGTGGGCTTGTACGGCCAGCAGGTAGAGACCACGCAGGAGATCGTAAAGCATCAGGAAGTATAAGCATATCCGGGTCTGCCATTACCGCAAGACCCGGATTTTTGAGTTAAAAGGAGAACTGATTCATGGAATTTTTGGCAGGACTGTATACGCTTCTGCTGGTGGCCATCTGTCTGCTGCAGGCGCTTTTGCTGTACCGCACCGGCAAGCCCGCTGCCCGGCAGGACGATGAAGCCCTGAAGGAGTGGCTGCGCCAGCAACTGGAAGCGCAGGCGCGGGTGTTGGAAGAAAAACAGGCGCAGCAGGCACAGCAGAATTTGGCCGCCATGGCGCACATCAGCGATACCCTGCAAACCGCAGTGCAGGGCATGAGCAGCACCCTGACGGCAGGGCAGAGCACCCAGCAGCAGACCATGGAACAGCGGCTGCAGGGTTTGGAAGCCTCCAACGCCCGTAAGCTGGAAGAGATGCGCAAAGCGCTGGCAGACGGTCTTGCCGCCATGCAGGCACAGAATGCCCAGAAGCTGGACGAGATCCGTCACACCGTGGACGAGCAATTGCAGGACGCGCTGCAAAAGCGGGTGACCGAAAGCTTTAAGGCGGTCAACGACCAACTGGAGCAGGTGTACAAAGGCTTGGGCGAGATGCAGAGCCTTGCCGCCGATGTGGGCGGGCTAAAGCAGGTGCTTTCCGGCGTCAAGACCCGCGGCATTCTGGGCGAGATCCAGCTGGGTGCAATTCTGGAAGAGATCCTTGCGCCGGAACAGTACGACACCAACGTAGCCACCATCCCCGGCAGCACCCAGCGGGTGGAGTACGCCATCCGGATGCCCGGCGTGGACGGCGGCAGCGTCTGGCTGCCCATCGATTCCAAGTTCCCCGGCGATACCTACGCCCACCTGCAGGATGCACAGGCCTCCGGCGATGCGCAGGCTGTGGAAAACGCCCGCCACGCGCTGGAACTGGTGCTGCGCAGCGAGGCAAAGGATATCCGGGAAAAATATGTGGAGCCGCCCTATACCACGGCCTTCGGCATCCTGTTTCTGCCCTTTGAGGGTCTGTACGCCGAGGTGGTGAACGCCGGACTGCTGGAAGTTTTGCAGCGGGATTATCAGGTGAACGTAGCCGGCCCCAGCACCATGGCGGCGCTGCTCAACAGCCTGCAAATGGGCTTCAAGACCCTTGCCATCCAAAAGCGCTCCGGCGAGGTGTGGCAGCTGCTGGGTGCAGTCAAGACCGAGTTCGATAAGTTCGGGCAGGGGCTTTCCAAGATGCAGCAGCGCCTGCGCCAGACGGACGAAGAGCTGGATAACCTCATCGGGGTGCGCAGCCGCGCCATCAGCCGCAAGCTGCGTGCGGTGCAGACACTGGACGAAAACACCGCTGCCACCCTGCTGGAACTGGACACCGAGCCGGGCAGACCGGTAACAGCACGTCTGCCGGAGAGCGGGAAAGAGCTTTGATGCGTAGAAGTTCCCCGCATTATCCCTTGCGAAATTTCTGACGATGTGCTACAATAGGAATTGTTCTCAGAAATATTTGCCAATTTACGGTACAAGATAAACCCAAAAGGAGTCTGAACGGTATGAGCATGAAAAAAATCAGCGAAGCCATCCTTGGTGTGGGCGTGGACGATACTACCATCGACCTGTTCGAGAGCCAGTATCCGGTGCCCACCGGGGTCAGCTATAATTCCTATGTCATTCTGGACGAAAAGACCACCATTCTGGATACGGTGGACGCCCGCGCCACCGAGCCTTGGCTGGAAAACCTTGCCGAGGCACTGGGCGGCCGCAAGCCCGCCTATCTGGTAGTCTCTCACATGGAGCCGGATCACGGTGCCAACGTGGCAAAGCTGGCAGCCCTCTACCCGGAGATGCAGATGGTAGGCAACGCCAAGACCTTCCAGTATATGGAGCAGTTCTTTGGCGCAGATGCCATTGCTCCGGCGCGCCGCGTGGTGGTGAAGGACGGCGAGAGCCTGAGCCTTGGCGCCCACACCCTTACCTTTGTGTTCGCTCCCATGGTGCACTGGCCGGAGGTCATGGTCAGCTACGAGAGCAGCGAGAAGGTGCTGTTCTCCGCCGATGGCTTTGGCCGCTTTGGCGCTGTGGCAAAGTTTGACGAAAATGCCGACTGGGCCAGCGAAGCCCGCCGCTACTACCTGAACATTGTAGGCAAGTACGGCCCGCAGGTGCAGGCGCTGCTCAAAAAAGCTGCGGCACTGGACATCAAGACGATCTGCCCGCTGCACGGCCCGGTGCTTACCGGCGATCTGGGCAAGTACCTGAACTACTACGATCTCTGGTCCAGCTATAAGGCCGAGGAGCCGGAAAAGGTTCTGGTAGCCAGCGCATCCATCCATGGCCACACCCGCGCTGCCGCCCACACCATGGCTGAAAGGCTGCGCGCACAGGGCGCAAAGGTGGTGGAGATGGACTTGACCCGCACTGATGTGTCCTATGCCGTCACCGAGGCTTTCCGTTGCGGTAAGATCGTGCTGGCCTGCGCCACCTACGATGGCTTCCTCTTCCCGCCGATGGAGAATCTGCTGACCCACCTCAAGACCAAGAGCTTCCAGAACCGCACCGTCGGCCTGATGGAAAACGGCACTTGGGCACCCATGGCTGCAAAGCTCATGCGTGCCGAGCTGGAGAGCATGAAGAACATCACCCTCTGCGAGAACGTGGTCACCATCCGTTCTGCCGCCAACGCTGCTGCCGAGGCACAGATGGACGCCCTTGCCGCAGAACTCGTGGCAAAGTAACACGATATAAAATCAGTTGAACGCAAACACTCCCGGACTTTCTACATTAAAGCCCGGGAGTGTTTTTTGTCAGTTTATGGGGGAGTTTACGAGTCGTTAGCACGAATTTTTACGTCATTTTTTGAAATGGACACAAACAAAAAAGCGGTGAAACGAACAAACTTTGAACGTTTCACCGCTATATTTTGGAGCAGGATACGGGACTCGAACCCGCCGCCTACTGCTTGGGAAGCAGTCGCTCTACCGGATGAGCTAACCCTGCAAGTGCTCCATTATTGTAACAAAGCAGGGCGGGAATGTCAAGGCTTTTCCGCACGAAATTTGCGGTCAACTCATTTTGGCCCAAGTCAGGTCCAGCACAGGGAAAAACGGGTCGAATACCAAGTCGCGCACGCCATTTGCCAGCAGCAGACGCTTCTGCTGTGCCATCAGGGGCACTACGGTGCAGCTTTCCAGCAGCTGCTGCTCGCACTGCGCCAGCAGGGCACAGCGGGCTTTGCCGGTCTGCTGTGCGCTCAGGGCCAGACGGTCGGCATAAACAGTATCGGCGTAGCCGGTCAGGCTGCCGCCTGCGGCGGTAAACTGCTGCAGCATCTGGTACACGCTGCCGCCCTCGGCACGGATGGGCGCAAGGGCAATGGTGTATTTCCCGGCGGCAATGCGGGCGTCAAATTCGTCTTGTTCTACCTCCTCCACCGAGAAGAACAGGGAGCACTCCTTCTGCCATGCGCTGTTGATCTGGTCGGCCAGTTCGCCTAGCCCGGCGTTCTTGGGCAGCAGCAGGGTCACGCCGGAAAAATCCGAGGCGGACATGCCCTGCCGGGCAGCCAGATACAAGGCTTTCGGCTCCGGGATGGTGGGCAGGGGATTCCCGGCAGTCTCGCGGTAGTCCAGACCGTCCACGGTCAGTCCCTCCGGCACAAGCCCCTTTGCGGCGGCGTACAGGCCGCTGGAGGGCACATCGGCGTTTTCCCGGGCAATCCCGGCCAGCGCCTGCCGCAGTTGCTGGTTCTGGAACACCGACCCCTCCGCCGCGTTGAACAGCAGCGCCCATGTGGTGTCGGAATAGCTTACCGTCTGTAAGCTGGTGGCTTCGCCGCTCTCGTCCAGCGCTGCCGAGCATTTGTCGTCGGCAATAAGTTGGGCTGCACTTTTGCCGCTGCCGCTTGTGTCCTGCACCAGACGCAGACTACCAACCAGCGGGCTTTCCACAGTACGCCGCAAAAACAGGCCGTTCGTCGTCCAGTTATACAGGTAAAAGCTGCCGCTTGCAAGCGTAGTCTTGGCAGTCAGCCCATAGGTGCCCCGGGTGCTCTCAAAAAAGGCCTCGTCACAGGGGGCGGCACCGGGCAGTGCCAGCTTTGCCAGAAAGTTATCGTCCCGTTCGCTCAACCGGAACACCACCTTCAGAGCTCCGTTGGCCGAAACGCCCAGACTGCTTTCGTCTGCCTGCCCCGCCAGCACAGCGGTGCTGTTCTCGATGGCTGAAAACTCCACCGCGTAGGGCGAGGCGGTACCGGCGCGGAAAATGCGCCGGAAGGCAAACACAAAATCCTCGGCAGTAATGGCATATTCCGTGGCGGCGCCCTTAACTGCTGCGTAGGTCAGGCCGTCCTTCAGGGTAAAGGTATAGGTCAGCCCATCAGGGGAGACGGTCCACCCTTCGCACAGGTCCGGCACAAGCGCACCGTCCGGATCTTCACGCACCAACGTGCCGTACAGGTTCTCGCAGGCGATCACATCCGACGCACCGGACGCCACCTGCGGGTCCAGATTGGCAGGGATGCTGTCCACGAACCATGTAAAGCTGGCAGAGTTTGTGGAGCTGCCGCAGCCGGTCAGGGCAAAAAGAAACGCAGCAGCCAGCACCGCTGCGGTAAAACGCAACCATCGTTTCAAAAAGAATAACCTCATTCCGTTCATCTTCGCGCAGAAACGGCAAAAAACGCTCTGCAACGACAAGTGTAGCAGAAAGCGGCGGAAAAAACAATTGCCTTTTTGTGAATTTATCGGGCTTTTTGAAGCAGACTGTGCGGTTTTCCGTTGCCAATTGCGTGCAAATGGACTATAATGGTACAGCAAAGTGATCCCCGCGCTGCCCGTGCGGCGCGGTGCTATACCATGATCCTATTAGAGGAGGAACTGTTTTTATGCAGAAAGATCAGCAAAAGCTTGCCCAGCTTATTCAGGGCAAAAAGGTCGCCTTTATCGGCGCAGGCGTCAGCCACAAGACCCTCATCAAGGAGTTTGTGGAGCTGGGCGCTCATGTGACTTTGTGCGACCAGAAAAAGAGCGTGGAGGACTTTGGCGATTACGCCGCCACCATCCGGGAGCTGGGTATTGACCTGAGCCTTGGCGAAAACTATCTGGACGGCTTCAAGGGACAGGACATTATCATGCGCACCCCGGGCTTTGTGGGCTACTTTGAAAAGCCCCTGCAGGATGCCATGGCTGCTGGTACCATGGTCACCAGTGAGGTGGAACTGTTCTTCGACTTCTGCCCCTGTGAGATCGTAGCGGTGACCGGCTCGGACGGCAAGACCACCACCACCACCCTCATCTCCAAGTTCTACGAGGCCGCAGGCCGCAAGGTGCATCTGGGCGGCAACATCGGCGCAGCGCTGCTGCCCATGCTGCCGGAGGTATCCCCGGAGGATGTAGCTGTGGTGGAACTTTCCAGCTTCCAGCTGATCAGCATGCACGCAAGCCCCAACATTGCGGTGGTCACCAACGTGACCCCGAATCATCTGGATCACCACAAAGATATGCAGGAATACATCGATGCCAAGCGCAATATCCTGCTGTACCAGAAGCAGCCCTGCCGCGCCGTGCTGGGCTATGAGAACGAGATCAGCCGCTCCATGCAGGCAGACTGCAAGGGCAAGCAGGTGTGGTTCACCCGCCTGCACGATACCGACAACGGTGCCTTCCTGCGCAAGGATGGCATGCTCTGCATGGCAGAGGATGGTGTTGTGACCCCCTTCCTTGCCCAGAAGGATGTCAAGCTGCGCGGCCTGCACAACATTGAGAATCTGCTGGCTGCTGCCGCTGCCGTGTGGGGCGAAGTGCCCGTAGAAGCCATCCGTCAGGTGGGCAGCACCTTCACCGGCGTGGAGCACCGCATCGAGCCGGTGCGCACCTTGGACGGCGTGCTGTACTATAACGATTCCATCGGCACCAGCCCCACCCGTACCATTGCCGGTCTGCGCAGCTTTGGTCAGAAGGTCATCCTCATTGCGGGCGGCTACGATAAGCACATCCCCTACGAGCCGCTGGCGCCGGAGGTCATCGCCCACGTCAAAAATCTGGTGCTGATGGGCGCTACCGGCCCCCGCATCGAGCAGGCTGTGCGGGAGTGCCCCGGCTTTGACGAGACTGCGCTGCCCATTCAGCACGCAGATAACATGCAGCACGCCGTAGAGCTGGCGCGTGCCGCCGCAAAGCCCGGGGATATCATCATCCTGTCCCCGGCAAGTGCTTCTTTTGACCTGTACCCCAACTTTGAGGTGCGCGGCCGCGAGTTCAAAAAAATCGTCAACGCGCTCAAGTGATCGCACAGGTAAAGGATGCAAAGCGCCGTACCCGGTTCGCGAATGCCTGCCGGGGTCTGCCGGTGCTGGACGCTCTGCTGCCGCTGGACTGTGCGCTCTTTCGCAAAAGCCAGCCGTGGCGGTTCTATGCGGGCCCTACGCTGGCACTGGAGCTTTCCGGCAGCACGGCATGGCTGGCCGGGCACGCAAACCCAGCAGAGCTGGCAGGCTTTTTGTCCTTCTGCGGGTGCGAGAGTGCCATTCTGGACGAGACTGTCTGCCCGCCGCCGGACGGCTGGCACAAGGCAGAAACGCTCACCGTATTCGGTCTGCCGCAGCAGGCTGGGCTGCTGCCCCTGCCCGCCGTGGACGAGGCTTTGTGGGCGCAGCTGACCCTCTGCCGGGAAGCGCCCGCCGCCCGGGTGGCAGCAGTGCTTTACCTCGCAGACTCCGCCCGGCAGACAGATTTTTACTCAGAACTATGCACAAAGCGCAGCCGGGGCAGGGCAGTGGCATGGACATTGGAGCAGGGGAGTACCGTCGTCTGCACCGTAGGCGCTTATGCCCTGTGCAACGGGCAAGCCTACATGGCCTGCGGGCAGACCGCAGAGCCGCTGCGAGGCAGGGGCATCGGCGGGCGGCTCATTGTGGAAATGGCTAACAGCCTTGCCGCTGAGGGTCTGCGCCCGGTATTCCTCTGCGCACCGGAGCGGGTGCGGTTCTATACCCGTCTCGGCTTTGCAAAGCTGGCCGAGTACGCCCGCTATGTGCCCGAGAACTAATAAAGCTTTTTACGCAAAATGCCAGTTCTCCCGAAAGGAAGAGCTGGCATTGCAATGCAAGAACGCAAAGAGCCAAAAATAACAGGAAGGAACTATCACGTTATAATGTCGATTCTGAACCACTTTTTTGATTATAAGCCCGAGGTGCTGGCGCTTGACGAAAAGGCCATGGAGCTGTGCCAGTCCTATTTCCGCCAGATGGAGGAGATCCGGGACTTCAACCAGCTGAAGATGCTTAAGGCCTTTGCCGATACCCAGATGTCCTCCACCGATATGCTGGGCACCACCGGCTACGGCCTGTGGGATACCGGCCGCGCCAAGCTGGAGCAGATCTTTGCACAGGTCATGGGCGCAGAGGATGCGCTGGTGCGCAGTCAGTTCCAGAGCGGTACCCATACGCTGGCGGTGGCACTGTTTGGTCTGCTGCGGGCAGGGGACACCCTGCTGGCTGCCACCGGCCGCCCCTACGATACGCTGGAGGGCGTCATCGGTCTGGACGGTAAGGGCAAGGGTACCGGCACCCTGATGGACTACGGCGTAAACTATGACGAAGCCCCCCTCAAGGCCGACTTCACCCCGGATTATGACCTGATTGCCCAGAAAGCCCCCGGCGCAAAGGTGTGCCATATCCAGCGCAGCCGCGGCTATTTACAGCGCAACGCCTTTGATCTGGCCACCATCCGCAAAATTGCCGATACCGCCCGCGCCGCAAACCCGGAGATCATCATCTTTGTGGACAACTGCTACGGCGAGTTCACCCAGACGCAGGAGCCCTGTCAGGTGGGCGCAGATATCGCCGTGGGCAGCTTGATCAAAAACCCCGGCGGCGGCATTGCACCCACCGGCGGCTACATCGTGGGACGCAAGGATCTGGTGGAGCTGTGCGCTTACCGCCTGAACGCCCCCGGCCTTGGCAAGGAACTGGGCTGCACGCTGGAGACCCCCCGGGATATGTATCTGGGTTTCTACTACGCCCCCGGCGTGGTGTGCGAGGCTATCAAGACCGCCATCTACGCCCAGTGCATGCTGGAGCTGCTGGGCAAAAAGCCCATCCCGCGCTACTGCGAAGATCACAACGATATCGTTACCTGCTTTGATGCCGGTACGGCAGAAGCGCTCATCGGCTTCTGTCAGGGAATTCAGGCTGCCAGCCCCGTGGACAGTTACGCCGCCCCGGAACCCAGCCCGGAGCCGGGCTACACCGATGAGGTGGTCATGGCCAGCGGCAGCTTTACGCAGGGCAGCACCATCGAGCTTTCCTGCGACGGCCCTCTGCGCGCCCCCTATACCTGCTATCTGCAGGGCGGCTTGAACTTTGCCGCCAGCCGCGCCGGTGTGCTGCTGGCTGTCCAGAAAGCTTATTTTAAGGAGTAATGTTTGCCCTGCGGGCAACTATCATTCAAACAAAAAGGAGCTATCGCACAACACGCTGCGATAGCTCCTTTTTTCCCTCTATACACAAAGTAACACACAAAATAAACGCTTACACGGCACGGGCCTGTACAACGGGGATCGGCTCGATCAAGGCCGGGTGCATCCCCTCGCGGTAGTCCAGATCTCCCTGATCCAGACCGCGCAGCAGTACCTCTGCGGTAGCAATGTTGGTGGCAATGGGTACGCTGTGCATATCGCACAGGCGCAGCAGATTCTGCTCGGTCAAACTGGCGGCATCGGCCTTCAGCGGGTCGCGGAAGAACAGCACCAGATCCACCTCATCGCAGGCAACGCGGGAAGTGATCTGCTGCACACCGCCCAGCTTACCCGAGAGGTAGCAGTGCACCGGCAGACCGGTAGTCTGCGCAAGCATCCGGCCGGTGGTACCGGTGGCGATAACATTATTGCGGGAAAGGATGGCACTGTAAGCGGTACAGAACTGCAGGGCCAGTTCTTTGCGGGAATCGTGGGCAAGAATTGCGATCGTCATAGGATGCTCTCTCCTTTACTTATTTTTACAATGCACCAGTTATGATGTACGAATTTTGAAATCCTGTGAAACGGGAGTGAAATCGATATCAAATCTTACAATATAGTTTTACCGCATCAAAAACGCTCTGTCAAGAGAAAATTTTGCTTTTTTGACCTATAAAAACATAAAAGTACTACTTTTACATTGTGAGAAACGGCAAATTCTTGGATACATAACACCATCCAAGAGAATCCATTTTTGGGGAAAAGTGAAATATTTTTCACTTGAATCGAAATACAGTCCATCCCGATAAAACAAAAATACAGGCCAAAGCAGCTTGCATCGGCCTGTACAGGAAATTTTTTTCAACTATGAAAAACTTGCTCTGCCGCGCCCGCAGGCCGGACAGAATTGTAAAAAAATTATGAAGAAGCCGGGGCAGGGGAGATCAGCGAATCTGCCCATCACCGTGGATGACATACTTGTAACTGCAAAGTTCCTCCAGCCCCATGGGACCCCGGGCATGCAGCTTCTGGGTAGAAATACCCATCTCGCAGCCCAGACCAAACTCGCCGCCGTCGGTAAAGCGGGTGGAGCAGTTCACATACACGGCGGCACTGTCCACCGCAGCGGTAAAGCGGTCGGCGTCTGCCTGCGTCCGGGTCAGAATGGCCTCGCTGTGGCCGGTGGAGTGCTGCGCAATGTGGGCAATGGCTTTGTCTACGTTGTCCACTACCTTGACGGCAAGGATGTAGTCCAGAAACTCGGTGTCAAAGTCCGCAGGGTCGGCGGGTGTGCCGGGAATGATGGCGGCGGCGCGTGCGTCCAGCCGCAGCTCTACCGGCAACCTGCCGGCAGCAACGCGGTCGGGGCCAAGACGCTGTGCGAGCTTGGGCAGAAACTCCTGCGCAATGGCAGAATGCACCAGACACACCTCCTCGGCGTTGCACACGCTGGGGCGGCTGGCCTTGGCGTTTTCAATAATATCCAGCGCCTTGGCCTGATCGGCGGTGTCGTCCACAAAAATATGGCAGATACCGGTACCGGTCTGGATGCAGGGCACCTTGGCGTTTTCCACGCAGGCGCGGATCAGCCCTGCGCCGCCCCGGGGAATCAGCAGATCCACATAGCCCACGGCGGTCATCAGGGCGTTGGCAGAAGCGTGGGTGGTATCCTCAATCAGGCAGACCGCGTTTTCCGGCAGACTGTTCTCCCGCAGCCCCTGCCGCAGAGCCTGCACAATGGCGTTGGCGCTGCGCCATGCTTCCTTGCCGCAGCGCAGGATGCAGGCGTTGCCGCTCTTAATGGCAAGGGCGGCGGCATCGCTGGTCACGTTGGGACGGCTCTCGTAGATGATGGCGATCACGCCCATGGGTACGGCGGTCTTTTCGATCACCAGTCCGTTGGGACGCTCCACCCGCTTCAGCACCCGGCCCACCGGGTCGGGCAGGGCGGCAACCTCTTCAATGCCCCTTGCCATGGCGCGGATACGCTCTTCGGTCAGGGCAAGACGATCCAGCATCACCTCGCTGATATGTCCCTTGGCGGCGGCCATATCGTCGGCGTTGGCGGCAAGAATGGCCGTCATGCTTGCGGGGCTGCACAGCTGCGCAGCCATACTGTGCAGTGCCTGTGCGCGGCTGGCGCTGTCAGCCAGTGCCAGCGCAGCCTTTGCCCCGCGGGCGGCTTCCAGAATTTCCTGCGTAGTCATAGGTCAAACCTCCTGTGTGGACAGCGCGGGCTGCTTGTGCCCGGCAAAGCGGGTGCCAATGGGCTTGCCCGCAGCGATATCATACAGCAGCTCCGGGTGTGCGCCGTTGGCAATGACCATATCCGCACCGCTGCCGGTCACCATGCGGGCAGCCCGCAGCTTGGTTGCCATGCCGCCGGTGCCCAGTGCAGAGCCTGCGCCGTCTGCCAGCGCCATCACTTCCGGGGTGATCTCCTCCACCAGCGGGATGAGTGCCGCATCCGGGTGGGTATGGGGGTTGGCAGTGTACAGGCCGTCAATGTCGCTCAGCAGCACCAGCAGGTCGGCCTTGCAGCAGCAGGCCACAATAGCGGCCAGCGTGTCGTTGTCGCCAATGGAGGTAATCTCATCGGTGGCAACACTGTCGTTTTCATTGATGATGGGCAATGCACCCAGCTCCAGCAGGCGAGTCAGGGTGTTCTGGATATTTACCCGGCGCTCGGTGTGTTCCACGTCCACGCCGGTAAGCAAGATCTGCGCTACCGTGTGATCGTAGGCACTGAACAGCCGGTCGTAGGTGTACATCAGCTCGCACTGCCCCACGGCGGCGCAGGCCTGCTTGGTGGTGGTATCTTTGGGGCGTGCGGGCAGCGAAAGCTTGCCCACGCCCATGCCGATAGCGCCGGAGGACACCAGAATGACCTCGTGTCCCTCGTTCTTTAAATCGCTCAATACCTTGACCAGTTCCTCTGCATGGCGGATGTTCAGCCGCCCGGTGGGGTATGCCAATGTGGAGGTGCCCACTTTCACAACGATGCGCATGATTCCATTAACCCTTTCCCATTTCCTTTGTTTTGTCGTAAGCGGCCAGCACGGCATCCATCACCGCGCCGCGCAGCCCATGTTCTTCCAGTACCCGCACGCCCTGAATGGTGCTGCCGCCGGGGCTGCACACAGCGTCCTTCAGCGCACCGGGGTGCTTGCCGCTTTCCAGCACCAGCTTTGCGCTGCCCAGCACCATCTGTGCGGCGTACTCCTGTGCCTTTGCCCGGGGCAGGCCGCAGGCCACGCCGCCATCGGCCAGCGCTTCAATAAACTGGTACACCCATGCCGGGCCGCAGCCGGAGACGCAGCTTGCAGCATCGATCATGCCCTCGGCTACGGCGTCCAGCCGCCCGGCGGGAGCCATCAGCTGACAGAATGCAACCTCTTCCTCGGCGGTCACGTTGACAGAGCAATACTGGATCATGCCTTCGCCTACCGACGCCGGGGTGTTGGGCATGATACGGATAACAGGGTAGTCGCCGCCCGCCATCTCCTGAATGCGCGCCATCGGCAGGCCGGCGGCCATGGTGCACAGCACGAACCGCTTGGTGCGCTCGGCAAGGATGAACCGCAGCGGCTCCAGCATGGCCTCCATCATCTGGGGCTTTACCGCCAGAAAGATCAGGTCGCAGTCACCGGCGACCTCGGCGTTGGTGGCGGTCTGACAGCCCAGTTCTGCGGCAAGCGCTTCAGCCTTTGCCGCTGTACGGTTCGCCAGAAACACATTCTCAGGCTCGGTAGCCTTGCACACAGCGCGGGCAATAGCACCGCCCATGTTTCCACAGCCTAAAAACCCAATGGTTTTCATCATAATAATAACCCTCCCTCGGCAGGTATGCACTGCATTAAATTCTGCTTCTTATTCATTCTAAGCATAGGGCGGGAGAAAATCAAGACTTTTGTCTTATTTTGGGCTGATATAATGTAAAAACAGCACTTTCGGGGCGGGCAGCGCACACACAAACTTCATAAAAAGGTAAGAATCTTTACTTGAAATAAGGTCGTATTTTGCGGTAAAATAAATCATGGGGTATCATTCACGGAAACGGCAGTGGCGTCTGCCGGGAAAGGATGGGTTTTTGTGTCACAAACGACAAAACGGGCACTGGAGGCATCTTTGAAAAAGTTGCTGCTGGAAAAGCCCCTGAACAAGATCACGATCAACGATATCACTGAGGACTGCGGGGTCAACCGCATGACCTTTTATTACCATTTCAAAGATATTTACGATCTGGTGGACTGGATCCTTGCAGAAGATGCCGCCAAGGCGATGGAAGGCCGCCGGGGCTTTGGTACATGGAGCGAAGCCTATCTGGACGTTCTGCACCAGCTGCAGGACAACAAGACCCTTGTGCTCAACGTTTACCGCTCGGTGGGCAGGGAACAGGTGGAACAGTACCTTTATAGGCTGCTGGACCCCATCCTGAAGGACTTTGCAGACCGCGAGTGCCACGATATCACCGTGCAGGATGCAGACAAGCAGTTTGTCGTCGATTTTTACAAGTATGCACTGGTGGGCATGACGCTGGAATGGACCCGCCGGGATATGAAAGGCGACCCCAAGAAGATGGTGGAACGCGTGAGCACCATGATCCACGGGGATTTCCGCCGTGCACTGTGCCGCCTGAGCACCGGCAGCCTGAAAATAGAGGAATAAAGCGCTTTTTGTCCGTGCGGCTTCAATAAAATTTTATCAAAGGATACGCCGTGATGGGTTTTCCATCACGGCGTATCTTCTGTTTATGGCACAAAAACACGCAAAGTGGTAGGATGTGGTCAAGCAGAATAAGGATTTCCAAAGGAATCGTTTCGGGAGGAAAAAGCTATGAATACATCTCTTGAGAATCTGACCCACAAGATGCAGCGTGCTGCACTTGGTAAAATAGTGGATATGGCGCTTTCCCATGCCGAGCAAGACCGTGAAAAAACAATGTGCCAGCTGGTAGATGCTGCAAAGCAGTTCTACGGCAGCGGCTTCAGCGATGAAACCTACGAGAACGCCAAAAAGGTGCTGACCGACCCCAACAGCAAGTGGACGAAACTCATCAACTGCGTGCTGGACCAGACCGACCCCCATGTGGCGCGCACCACTGCGCTGAATCTGGGGTACGAAGCCTTCTTCCGCGGCACCAAGACCATCCGCGAGAACCGCGTCAAGTACCAGTGCAATATCCCTTGGCTGATCTTGTTCGACCCCACCTCTGCCTGCAATATGCACTGCGTGGGCTGCTGGGCAGGCGAGTACGGCCACAAGAACAACCTCAGCTTTGAGGATATGGACAAGATCGTCACGCAGGGCAAGGAACTGGGCGTGTACCTGTATATGTTGACCGGCGGCGAGCCGTTGGTGCGCAAGAAGGATGTGCTCAAGCTGGCAGAAAAGCACAACGATGTGCAGTTTGCCATCTACACCAACTCCACCCTCATCGATGAGCCCTTCTGTGAAGAAGTGCGGCGTCTGGGAAATATCGCCTTTATGCTGTCCATCGAGGGCACTCCGGAGACCAACGATGCCCGCCGCGGCGAAGGCCACTATGCCGCTGTGATGCACGCCATGGATCTGCTCAAGAAGTACGGCATCCTCTTCGGCACCTCAATCTGCTACACCCGCCAGAACATCGAGGCCGTTACCAACGATGCGTTCATGCGCTTCCTGTGCGAGAAGGGGGCACACTTCGGCTTCTACTTCCACTATATGCCCGTGGGCAACGAGGCCGCCCCGGAGCTGATGCCCACCCCGGAGCAGCGCAAGTATATGATCGACCGCATCCGCTATCTGCGCTCTTCTGCGTGCGATATTCCGTTCTACCCCATGGACTTCCAGAACGACGGCGAGTTCGTGGGCGGCTGCATCGCCGGCGGCCGCAACTACTTCCATATCAACTCTGCCGGTGACGCCGAGCCCTGCGTGTTCATCCACTACTCCAACGCTAACATCCATGACCAGTCTATTCTGGAAATTCTGCACAGCCCGCTGTTCATGGCTTACCACAACGGCCAGCCCTTCAACAAGAACCACCTGCGTCCCTGCCCGATGCTGGAAAACCCCGAGCTGCTGGAAAAGATGGTGCACGAGACCGGTGCTCACAGCACCGACCTGCAGTCCCCGGAAAGCGTCGAGCACCTGTGCGAGAAGTGCAAGGCTTACGCTGCCGACTGGCAGCCCACCGCAGACGAAGTGTGGTCCCACCACAAGGTCCGCGAGAGCCGGTACGAGAACTATAAGGACTGGAAGCCCTCTCAGCTGCAGGACTGAGCTGCAACCTGCAATAAACGACCCCCGCCCTGTGTTCCTACCCGGAACATAAGGCGGGGGTCTTGCTGTATAAACTGGAAGTTGTTAAGTTGTACCATTAGCGTTTTTTATATATGCGATCCAGTTTTCCAAGCTATCTATACTGAAATTATCAAGTGCATTTTTGTAGCAAACGAAAGCACTGGGATGGTTTTCCTCCATCCATTTCAATGCCTTTTTGGGTCCCCAATAAGTATGCTGCTTGATATCACAAAATATCTCCAAACTGTCAATCAACACCCAATGCCACCGAAACATCCCTTCAGCGTCGTATCGTTTTACTCGTGCAAGCATCTTGATGCACCAGTCGACATTTGCATCCGTTTCGGCTTTTGTTTTTTGGGGACGATTTTGCAGATACGAAAGCACCTTCATTTGGAGTGTTTTTCCACGTTCCTCGTTATCCACAATAAGCTTTCCGTCAAAAATTTGGATGAAATTACTGCAATCAAATTCTCCATCAAAATAAGAAGCGGGATATACGAAAACATCCAACTGAATGTCGTTAACGAAAGATGTGTCATGGAATCGTTCATGGTCATAAGAAATAACCAATGCGTCAAAATCACTGTTCAAATCGTTTGTTCCGTTCGCATATGAGCCATAAAGGATGATGGAAAGAGGGTTGTATTTTTGCTTGATATATTCAATAATCTTCTCCAACAAAATCACCTCATCAAACCCCGATTTATAATTTGTAATATGATTAAAAAATACCCCGCATCGGAAGTGCTCTGATGCGGGGCAGGGAAGGGTTTACTGGTTTTCAGCAGGTTGCGGGGCGGCGGGCTGTGCGGCTGCATCGTCTGTGGGGTCGCCGAACTGGTCGTGATAATTGTTCAGCAGGGTCAGCTCCTGATTGCGCTGCAAGCCGTGGATGACCAGCTTTTTGATGACATCGTAGATAACGGCGAACAGCGGCACACCCACGATCATGCCCACAAAACCCCACAGGCCGCCAAACAGCAGGATGGCGAACAGTACCCAGAAGCTGGAAAGGCCGGTGGTGTTGCCCAGAATTTTGGGCCCGATGATGTTGCCGTCCAGCTGCTGCAAAACCAGCACGAACAGCACGAACCACAGCGCCTTGATGGGGTTCTGGATGAGAATGAGCAGGGTGGCGGGGATGGCACCGATGAAGGGGCCGAAGAAGGGGATTACGTTGGTCACACCGATGATCACCGACACCAGCAGCGCACTGGGGAACTTGAAAATCAGGCAGCCGATATAGCACAGCACGCCGATGATGGCAGAGTCCATGATCTTGCCGTTGATAAAGCCGCCGAACATCCGGTCTGCGTACTTCACTTCCTCGGTGATCAGCTGCGCCCAGCGGGGACGGACGATGCTGTGCAGCACCAGATTGCCCTGCTGGACGAACCGCTTGCGGCTGGCCAGCATATACACCGCCACGATGATGCCGATGATCAGGTTCTTAGCCATCGTCACCACGTTCAGCACACCAATGGCTGCGCCGCTTACGATGTTCTGCATGGAGGGCAGCAGGGTGTTCTTGAGCCATGTGTTCCATGTGCCCAGATTGGTATTCAGGGCGGCGTAGGCCGAGTTGAGCAGCTCCGTGATCTGTTCGTTCTTTTCAATAAACTCCAGATGGCTTGCCCAGTTCATGAACTTTGTAATGTTGGCCTGCGCGGTGTAGTACAGGGTAGTCACACTGGTAATGAGCTGCGGCACGATCATCATGACCAGTGCATACACCAGCAAAAGCCCGAACAGGATGGTAAGCGCCACGGATAGCGCGTTGATCAGACCGTTCATCTTTTCCGGGATAAACCGGCGCAGAAAGCCTTCGATGCTGTTGCATACCGGCTTGAGCAGATAGGCAATGACGGCACCGTAGATAAAGGGCATCAGGATGCCAGTCAGGGTAGAGATGGCCGAGCCGAAGCCGTCAAAGCGGTAGATAAGGAAAAAGAAGATGATGCTCAGTGCAATGGCACCAAACCCTGCGAGCATCCCATAGAGATACGGTTTGATGTGCGGCTTTTTGTCCATCATGACAAACTCCATTCCTGCTGCGGGCAGCGGGAATACCCGCAGCGCTTATTAAATTTTGTTGCTTCTGCGCCAGATGTGCAGCTTTTCGGCCTCGCGGATCAGCTCCTCACGGAAATCCGGGTGTGCCACGCTGATCAGAGCCTCGGCCTTTTCCCAAGAGGTCAGGCCCTTCAGGTTCACGCAGCCATACTCGGTGCACAGATAGTGCACGTTGGCGCGGGTGTCGGTGATAATGCTGCCATTCTCCAGCGTGGGACGGATGCGGCTTTCCAGCTGGCCGGTCTTTTTATTAAAGAAGGTGGAGGACAGGCAGATAAAGCTCTTGCCACCCTTGGAAAGGTATGCACCCAGCACGAAGTCCAGCTGACCGCCTGCACCGGAAATATGCTTCACACCGGCGCTCTCGGCGTTCACCTGACCAAACAGGTCGATATCCACGGCATTGTTGATGGAGATAAAGTTGTCCAGTGCGGAAATGCTGCGGATGTCGTTGGTATAGTCCACCGGGGCAGACATACACTCCGGGTTATCGTTCAGATAATCGTACATCTTCTGGGTGCCGGCACCAAAGGCGTAGACCTGACGGCCCTTGTCCAGCTGCTTGCGGCTGCCGTTGATCTTGCCGGCCTTGGCAATATCCACAAAGGCATCCACATACATTTCGGTGTGCACGCCCAGATCCTTCAGATCGCTCTGTGCAATCAGCCCGCCGATGGCGTTGGGCATACCGCCGATGCCCAGCTGCAGGCAGGCACCGTTGGGAATCTGCGGCACGATAAGGTTGGCCACCTTCAGATCCACCTCGGTAGCGGCACCGGCAGCGGCCATCTGGCCGATGGGGGGATTTGCGCCCTCCACAATGCCGCTTACCTGAGAAACGTGTACGCAGTTCTCCATGCCGCCAAGGCAGCGCGGCATATTGGTGTTGACCTCCACGATGATCTTCTTGGCCTTTTCACACACGGCACCCAGATGCGAAGCGCTGGGGCCGAAGTTGAAGTAGCCATGCTCGTCCATGGGGGTCACCTGAAATACTGCCACATCCACGGGGTCGCTGCTCTCGCGGTAGTAGCGGGGCAGCTCAGAGTAGCGGATGGGGGAGTAGAAGGAAAAGCCCTGTGCAATGGCCTTGCGCTCAATGCCGCCCATGTGCCAGCTGTTCCAGGTCATGTGGGCAGCGGGGTCGTCGATCTGGAAGATTTCCGGCACCCACATCAAAATGCCGCCCCGGAAGTTGACCCCTTCCAACTCCGGCAGACGCTTCGCCAGTTCGGCATCCACGGCCACAGGGGTGTTCACAGCCCAGCCGTAATCCACCCAGTCGCCGCTTTTGACCAGAGCAGCAGCCTGCGCAGCAGTCATAAGCTTCTGTGCGTACAGTTCCTTGCAATCCATTATAAACCATCCTCTCTTAAAATACATAAAAGAATTGTAAACAATTCTGTGCGGACAAATTATGCAGCTGTTTTACGCCTGTTTTGCGGAATGCACACCGTTTTGCCACATCTGTGTGGTAACCTTATTAAAGAGGGCAATAAACGTGTGCGCCGCCCTGCACAAAACAGCTCAACTTAGTTATAACATTAACAAAGTGCAGAATCAATAGTTTTGGCTAAAAAACAGTCGGTATAGCATAATGAACAGTTTTCAAGGCTTTCTGTGGGGATTGTTTGGTACGTAAAAAACAAAAAAATTAAGAAAAAGTCTTGATAAAATTTTGACGATGTGCTTTACTAATAGCGTGGGAAGCAACTGCGGAGCAGTGCGGGATGATTCGTTTAAAATTTAACGATAAATCGCACCGCAGCAGTTACAGGTTGCACCCAAAGCTGGAAAGTGCTATCATGGCAGAACCACATCGCGCTTAGTAATTACAGCGCACAAGGAGGACACTGACCGATGGCAACAGCAGTTTATCCCGGGTCGTTCGATCCGGTCACCAAGGGACATCTTGATATCATCAAGCGCGCAGCAAAGATCAACGACCACCTCATCGTGGCGGTGCTGATCAACAGCGCCAAGCATCCGCTGTTCACAGTGGAGGAGCGGGTGGCTATGTTGCAGGAATGCTGCAAGAACATCCCCAACGTGACCGTGGAAAGCTTCGACGGCCTGACCGTAGAGTTCGCAAAAAAGCGTCACGCATCCGTTATGGTGCGCGGGCTGCGGGCAGTAACGGACTTTGAAAACGAGATCCAGCTTGCGCAAACCAACCACGCATTGATGCCCGGCATCGAGACCATGTTTCTTGCCACCAGCATCAAATGGAGTTATCTTTCCTCCACCATCGTAAAGGAAGCAGCGTACTACGGCAGTGACATCAGCAAGTTCGTCACACCCAATGTGGAAAAGGCCGTCAACGAAAAATACGCACAGCTCCGGGAGAGGGAAGAGGCCTGATACCGCAAAAATGCCGCAGGGCGTTTTGATAAATGGGTAACCGATAAGTAACACACATACACAATTCAGGAGGCTATTCACATGAAAAAGATCGTTATCGCATCTGCATGCCGCACCGCTATCGGCAAGTTCGGTGGCACTCTGGCCAACGTTCCCGCTGCTGAGCTGGGCTCCATCGTCATCAAGGAAGCTCTGGACCGTGCAAATGTCAAGCCCGAGCAGGTCGATCATGTTTACATGGGCTGCGTCATTCAGGCTGGTCTGGGCCAGAACGTCGCTCGTCAGGCTGCCCTGAAGGCTGGCCTGCCCATCGAGACCCCCGCTGTTACCGTCAACGTGGTCTGCGGCTCCGGTCTGAACTGCGTGAACATGGCTGCTCAGATGATCGAGGCAGGCGATGCTGATATCGTCGTTGCAGGCGGTATGGAGAACATGGATATGGCTCCCTTCGCACTGCAGAAGGCTCGCTACGGCTACCGCATGGGTGCTCCCATGGGCAAGAGCGAGATCGTGGATACCATGGTCAACGATGCACTGTGGGATGCCTGCGGCTTCAACAAGCACATGGGCATGACCGCTGAGAATGTCTGCACCAACGAGACCTACCAGAAGAAGTACGGCTACAGCCCCATCACCCGCGAGATGCTGGACGAGTTCGCATACAACAGCCAGCTGAAGGCTGACAAGGCCATCAAGGACGGTGCTTTCAAGGATGAGATCGTTCCTGTTGTCATCAAGGGCAAGAAGGGCGACACCGTGTTCGATACCGATGAGGGCCCCCGTCTGAGCGCTCCCGAGGTTCTGGCAAAGCTGAAGCCCGCCTTCACCAAGGACGGTATCGTCACCGCTGCTAACTCCTCCGCCATCAACGACGGCGCTGCTGCTCTGGTCGTCATGAGCGAGGAGAAGGCTAAGGAGCTGGGCGTGAAGCCTCTGGCAACTTGGGTCGCCGGTGCTCTGGCAGGCGTTGAGCCCGAGGTCATGGGTCTGGGCCCCATCGCTGCTACCAAGAAGGTCATGGCCAAGACCGGCATGACCGTTGCCGATATGGATCTGGTCGAGGCCAACGAGGCATTCGCAGCACAGTCCATCGCTGTCGGCGAGGCTCTGGGCTTCGATAAGGACAAGCTGAACGTCAACGGCGGCGCAATCGCTCTGGGCCACCCGGTCGGCGCTTCCGGCGCTCGTATTCTGGTCACCCTGCTGTACGCTATGAAGCACCGTGGTGCTCACAAGGGTCTGGCTACCCTGTGCATCGGCGGCGGCATGGGCTGCGCTACCATCGTTGAGATGGACTAAGCACTCTTTCTCTGAATCCTGACTGAACCACAGACCCGGAGCGCCGGAGGGAACCGGAGAGCCCTCCCGCGTTCCGGGGGCTGTTTTGAAAAAACTGAACTGTATGAAATGGAGGTTTTCACAATGGCATTTGTAAAAACCGAGGTGCAGGGCGCTGTTGAGGTCATTACCATCGACCGTCCCAAGGCACTGAACGCCCTGAACCCCGAGGTTCTGGCTGACCTGAAGGCTGCTTTTGAGGCAGTCGATCAGGAGACTATCCGCTGCATCGTTCTGACCGGTGAAGGCGACAAGAGCTTTGTTGCCGGTGCCGATATCGGTTCCATGAGCACCATGACCAAGGCAGAAGGCGAGGCCTTCGGCAAGCTGGGCAATGATGTGTTCCTGATGATCGAGCATTTCCCCATCCCCGTCATCGCAGCCGTCAACGGCTTTGCACTGGGCGGCGGCAACGAGCTGGCTATGAGCTGCGATTTCCGCATCTGCTCTGATAACGCTGTGTTCGGTCAGCCGGAAGTCGGTCTGGGCATCACCCCGGGCTTCGGCGGCACCCAGCGTCTGGCTCGTCTGGTCGGCATGGGCATGGCAAAGCAGCTGGTCTACTCTGCTCTGAACATCAAGGCTGACGAGGCTTACCGCATTGGTCTGGTCAACGCCGTGTATCCGCAGGCTGAACTGATGGAGAACGTGCTGAAGCTGGCCGGCAAGATCGCAAAGAACGCTCCCATTGCTGTGCGCAACTGCAAGAAGGCAATGAACGACGGCATCAGCCTGCCCATCGAGAAGGCTGTTGAGGTCGAGGAGAAGCTGTTCGGCGATTGCTTCGAGACCCACGATCAGCAGGAGGGCATGGCTTGCTTCCTGTCCCGTGAGAAGCCGAAGCCCAAGGCAGTGTTCACCAACAACTAATCCACTACATAATTTTTGATATTAAAGGAGAGATTTCCTATGAAGATCGGTGTTATCGGCGCTGGCACTATGGGCCAGGGCATCGCAAAGGCATTTGCACAGGTTGAGGGCAACACCGTTGCTCTGTGCGACATCAAGCAGGAGTGGGCCGAGAATGGTCTGGCAAAGATCAAGAAGGGCTACGAGAAGCTGGTTGCCAAGGGAAAGATGACTCAGGAGAAGGCTGACGCTATCGTTGCCGCCATCACCCCGGGCCTGAAGGAAGATCTGTGCGCAGATTGCGATCTGGTCGTTGAGGCTGCTTTCGAGGATATGAAGGTCAAGCAGACCACCTTCGGCGAGCTGGACAAGATCTGCAAGCCCGAGTGCGTCTTCGCTTCCAACACTTCTTCTCTGTCCATCACCGAGATCGGCAAGGGTCTGACCCGTCCCCTGATCGGTATGCACTTCTTCAACCCCGCAGACCGCATGAAGCTGATCGAGGTCATCGCCGGCTGCAACACCCCCGCCGAGACCGTTGAGAAGATCAAGGAGATCTCCGTTGCCATCGGCAAGAGCCCCGTTCAGGTCAACGAGGCTGCCGGCTTTGTGGTCAACCGCATCCTGATCCCCATGATCAACGAGGCTGCATTCATCAAGATGGAGGGTGTTTCCGATATCGCCGGTATCGACACCGCCATGAAGCTGGGTGCTAACCACCCCATGGGACCCCTGGAACTGGGCGACTTCATCGGTCTGGACATCTGCCTGGCCATCATGGACGTGCTGTACAAGGAGACCGGCGACAGCAAGTACCGTGCATGCCCGCTGATCCGTAAGATGGTGCGCGGCGGCAACCTGGGCTGCAAGACCGGCAAGGGCTTCTACGTTTACAACGCAGACCGCACCAAGACCCCTGTTGACCAGCTGTAAGTTCTGATAAACATTTCTCCCGGCTGCGGGGAAAGCGGCCGGGAGGAATTTGTTTGCACCGGGCTATTCCGGTAAATGAAAAAAGACCTGTTAGGAGGATATAGCGATGGATTTTACTCTGTCCAAGCAGCAGCAGATGGTGCAGAAAATGTACCGTGAGTTTGCTGAGAACGAAGTCAAGCCTCTGGCAAAGAAGGTTGACGCAGAGGAATACTTCCCCAAGGAGACCGTCGAAAAGATGGGCAAGCTGGGCATGATGGGCATCTATTTCCCGACTGAGGTCGGCGGTGCAGGCGGCGATGTGCTGTCCTACGTCATGGCCGTGGAGGAGCTGAGCAAGGTCTGTGGCACCACCGGTGTCATCGTCTCTGCTCACACCAGCCTGTGCGCTGCTCCTATTTACGAGAACGGCACCCCCGAGCAGAAGGCTAAGTACCTGCCCAAGCTGTGCAGCGGCGAGTGGCTGGGTGCTTTCGGCCTGACCGAGCCGGGCGCTGGTACCGATGCGCAGGGTCAGCAGACCATTGCCAAGGAAGAGGACGACTGCTGGGTGCTGAATGGCTCCAAGATCTTCATCACCAACGCAGGCTTTGCTGATGTCTTCATCGTCATCGCCGTTACCGATAACGTGCTGGATAAGCGCGGCCGTCCCACCAAGCTGTGCTCCGCCTTCATCGTGGAGCGCACCGACCCGGGCTTCTCTGTTGGCAAGGCAGAGGACAAGATGGGCATCCGCGGTTCTTCTACCTGCGAGCTGATCTTTGAGGATTGCCGCATCCCGAAGGATCGTATGCTGGGCGTGCGCGGCAAGGGCTTCCAGCTGGCTATGGCTACGCTGGACGGCGGCCGTATCGGCATCGCTTCTCAGGCTCTGGGCATTGCCGAGGGCGCTCTGGAGGAGACCGTTGCTTACGTCAAGGAGCGCAAGCAGTTCGGTCGTGCTATCGCTGCTTTCCAGAACACCCAGTTCGAGCTGGCTGAGATGAAGGCTCGTGTTGAGGCTGCTAAGTATCTGGTTTATGCTGCCGCTCTGAAGAAGCAGCAGGCTATGGATGGCGCAAAGGTTCGTTACAGCGTGGAGGCTGCACAGGCTAAGCTGATCGCAGCACGCACTGCAAGCGATGTGACCCGCCGCTGCCTGCAGCTGTTCGGTGGTTACGGCTACACCCGTGACTACCCCATCGAGCGCATGATGCGTGATGCCAAGATCACTGAGATCTACGAGGGC